>Ga0126310_10000038_pt1 | contig 35157 bp, 52 predicted proteins | sample Plot60_FD_92540 | JGI IMG/M metagenome (GOLD analysis project Ga0126310, IMG submission 92540) | Serpentine soil microbial communities from UC McLaughlin Reserve, CA, USA - Plot60 | ecosystem: Environmental > Terrestrial > Soil > Grasslands | place: USA: UC McLaughlin Reserve, Lake County... | reverse complement strand
TGTAAGTGATCTTGATTGGAGAGCAAGAGGAGGAAGGCATAGCCATGACAACCCATGTGAGGGTACTGCATATACAGGAACGATAGATATTGATGGTAACGTCAGATGGAAAAAAGAAATATGGCATACTGGTGGATATACTGACGCAAGGGCAGTCGAAAAGGTTACGGACTCTATCATTGCTAGATGGATTGGTTGGAAAGTTGTCATGTATAATATCAATAATAATAACAATAATAGTACAGCAGTTAAATTGGAATCATACCTAGATGACAAAAATAATAATGAATGGAGAAAAGTAACAGATTTAGTGGACGATGGTGGCTGGTATGCTAACAGTTCAGACGAAGAGTTCTATAGCGCTAATTGTGGTAGACCCAAAGATTACATAATAACAAATGGAGGCCCAATAGTTACATTTAGATCAGATAATACAATTTGGGACTTCAAGAATATGAGTGTAAGAGAAATAGACCCTACAGGCCTTTAGACTAGAGCGTCTTTTCCTGTATGATTTATATGCCATCGGATGCGGCTTGTGTCTGGCCAGATGATGTGTACAGATTTTGAACTATAATTATCTGGATCTTATTATCAGATGGAAAAAGATATCTGAATTCTACCACATTGGCACATGGTTGAGTTTCCTGCAGTTTTCGACATAGATAAAACTTCTGACATAAAGATCGTGTAGATAACGACTAATAACTGGTAACACCCGAATTTGAATTTCACCTTATTATTAGTCAAGACCCAGTACAGAAGAATGTAGTCGCAGGAGTTATGCGCAGAAGGTTAACTGGTCCAGAGCTAAATATTCAAATCCTCCAGATAGATATCTTCTCGTCGTTATCCAACAGGAGGAGGAGACCAGCGATTACCCAAATTTTGGATATGATACTGCAACACATAATCATTATTTGGGTTTGTATTTTCGCATGGATCTTCTTTGAAAATATCACCTGCTGAAGCAGCCGTTATCACTTGTCCTGCAGCAGCCGCACTTGGAGTCGAATATATGCTATTTACAATTCCAACAGGGTCATCCCTGCAGCCAGCTACGCCTACCGAATAACTAAACATGTTATTGTTAAGCCAACTTTTCAATGCAGCGTCACATGCAACATTATTTTCTTACATCTTTAAAAAGATTTAGGAATGTATGCTACAATCTGGAACATTGTCGCTAACCACCGCACACAGATTGCAAAAGACTTGGGGCCTGAATGTGTACCATTCTTGAGACGTATTGTAGAAACCAGGGAAAAATATGATGGTATAGTAATTTGTTCTTTTTATTACGCGTAGAATCTGAGCGAGTTGATTCTTCTGGACGGCCAATCATTTGTGTTAATACCGCTAAATCCAAGGCAGCGCTTGTATTCATAGACGACATCTTCGTCGTTTGTGTATAGCTTTCTTTTTGTTTGCCCTATTCCTGTTACGGCTTTATATACTTCATCTGGGAGCCATTTGGGAACAGCCTTTACATTTTCATAAGATGCCACATAGTTATGGCTTAGCTGCTGTACTAATTCATCTCTACTGGCATGTATAGTCAACAATAAAGGTCTGCTTGGATCTACCAATTCTTTGATCAACCGTTGAAGAAGTGTCTTTGCTGCTCCCTTTTCGCCATGGACTATTAGCATAGCATGGGCTATATCTGGAATGAATAATGATATAGTATAGACTTTAAGCAACAGTTTATCCTTGTCATCTTTGACATTAGTTAACCCAATGAATTTATCAAGCATCTCAGGTTCGTAATTCTTGTCTGGTAATACTTGTGCTACTTGGTTGTATCGCGCAAATAATATAGATGCTTCATCTTCTTTTGTCTGCCAGCCATCTTTTGTTATCTCTACATAACGCCATTTCTCATCTGACAAGTCGTAACATATCGCATCTTCTTCCCATGCCACTCTAAGAGACAGTGGGATTGTCTGGCCGTCATATTCTACATTGCTTGAAGTATCTGAATGGCATTGTTGATATGCTCTGTCTTGGCTATTCGTTTGTGATTATCGTAAAAGAGTTTGGCCAAATATCTTCTGAATCTGTTGCTTTCAAGAGATACTAGCTCCCTTCGGCCTTCTTTAGGTACGATTAATGCAAATGCAATGCCATGTTGATCTTTAAAGAATCTCGGTACATTTGCATGAGCTAATTCTAGCAGGATCTGAGATTCTGACTTTTGTTCTTCCCCAAATGTCGCCCTTTTTGATTGCATACCGTTTTGACGTTTTGGAAAATGTGACTCAACCTGGCCTAGTATTCGCTTTGTCTTGTACTCATCTTGTGTCTGGCTTATGAGTATAGATAATAATCCTAAATATCCTGATACTTTGTGCAAATTTTGTTTTTTGTATGTTTCTTCTAAAGTTTTGATTCTAGCAGGCTTTTCTTCATCATCTGCAGCAATGGTTTCTATTGCTTTGAGAGTACTATCAAATGATATGTCTGCTTTTCTCATTAATCCTGACAAATACATCGTAAAGTCGTTTCTGTTTCCGTGCTGATAATATGGTTTTAAAATAGCAACAATATCACTTACATCTTCTTCGTTTAGGTTGAGTTTGTTATCATCTTCAGTAGAGTACTCTTCAGCATGATTTTGTATTGCTGAAAATAACTTGTAGATTTGTGTCTTTGAAAGTATTGTTATTATTGTGATTGAGCCATTTATTATCTCATATCTATTTCCATTTGGGTGTATAGATGGTGGAGCAACGATATACCCACCTTCGCCTTTGACTCTTATTTCATTATGTTTATTGTCCTCGTTTTCGCTTCTCCACAGCACAGTATTTGTTATGTTGTCATCAGTTGAGGCAAATTCTTCTGGCCTAAAACCAACTATGATATTTGTATTTCCACTACCTGTCTTGATACAAAGAGTATATTTGAGTGCAGTCCTAAGTCCATCGTCATCAAGCGACTCTAGGATTTTATTGAAATGATCGCTGCCTCTTCACCATCTATATCTAAAGCAAATACACATGACACCTTACCTGTTACTATAGCAATATTATTCGCTGCATGGCCATTTGAAAACCATCCTTGGATTTGTCCACTGGACGCATGTGTCCTTTGAAATGGCTCCCAACTGGTCAATAAGGGGATTTTTGTTCTTGGTCGAAGTGGAACGATACTAAATCCATTTTGGATATACTCTGATGCTAGTGTAAGAATTTCCATGCTAATTGTTCACTCCATCTCTAATCGAAGCGCATAGCTTCTCAAATAATGCTTATTACCATAGTCTGCTAATTTCTTAATGAATTCTGTCCATTCACTTTCTAAATTGATTTGTTCTACTTCAGTCAATTTTCTGATGTTAGTAGCCCTGCGCAAAACCTTATTATCTAGATCTGCCAGGGTTTCGTTGTCTGTCATCTCTGCGATTTTCGATATGCTACTCGTCGGCAATATCGTCTCCATCTCCTTCCGTGTTGACCTTGCGGTCACTACAAGATACATCACGTGTAGCCGCTTCGAATTCAGCATGGATTGGTTATGTTATCAGTGCTTGTATGTCACTTTTCCCACCATTTTCAAGAGGGGGAAGCTCTGTGTCTTTGAGTAGCAAAGTGGTACGTATGTAATCAGGGACATCATCTTCATTCTGTATTTCACTTTGAAAGTCTCCTATACTATCAATGAGCTCAGGATCTACTGAATTATAGAAAATCTTAAGTATATATCCGCTCTCTTTCATTGCTTCTATGGTTTCCGCAGTTATAACCACACGTCCAGCTAGTACCACTTCAAGTATGCTAGTATGTCGATAAAAGTGAATTGATCTGATGTGGTCTACATACTTTAATAGTTCTCTAACCATAGCAAATGGCCCTATGAATTTAGTCAATTCACAAACTCCTGCAATTTGCTGGTAGCTTTACGGCTGATTCCGTTGCAATCTCTAAAAAGCGCTGGAAATAGCTGTGGCAGTGTATCAATACTTGTTATAGCGTCTTCGAAATAGCCTGTAAAGCTATGATCTATTACACATTGTATGCAAATCCTGTCAACACAAGATGTTGTAGATTTACTGTCGATGTATATTGGATATTGGTAACAAAAGACTTTGCTATGATTTGACAGCTTACCAAAATCCTTAATATTATTGTCATCTAAGATATTACTATCAGTCATTTTGTTGATGCAACTCCTTGCATTGACAATGGCTGTATGCTCTCATTGGTGTTAGAGAATGGCTCCTCAACCTGCTCTAACGCCTTTTTAATTTGTTTATTGACACTAATCAAATTTCTTTTCACCTCACGGACTACGCCTTTTCTATAATGATCCTCCGCTCTTCTTGTCTTACCTTTACAAAATCACCTTTTCCAATTCCTAAATTAAGGGCATATTCCTTTGGGAGAATTATAGAAAAAGAACTCTCTCCAATCAAGCCCTGAACTTTTCTATATTCTATATCTGATAGCATAACTCACGAGTCTAAATTGTCTAAAATAAATATGGAGTCTTCGTCTCTACATACTATGTAAAATCAATGCCAAAAATACACAGTATCGAAACAATCGGCAATAACATGGTAAGACCTGCTCCACCCGTTGACATTAATGGTGTAATCTTTGAGGCAAACGATGACAAGACATTAACTGACAATGCAGTATTGTGCCAGAACATACTGAGATATGGAAGGGAACAAGGATACAATAGTAATGGTTTTAGATTTAGCGACCTCGTGAACTGGTTAATGAAAAATAGTCCTGAATTTATTGATCTTTATAGTGGTAATAAGGCAAAAACACCGCCTTCTATGAGACTATCAAATAATCGACAGAGAATACAGAGACTTATTGACGCGTTGATCACTTTAAGGTTAGTAAAGGTAAGATCGTTGTCTGGGGCTGAAAAATAAGAGGGAACCTATCGAGATATATGACCTCACAATAGAAGGTCGCTTTCTCTCATGGCTAATTAAAGCAAAAGATGAGGAAATTAGCAGGGAAAAAAGCTCCAAAACGATACAGCACATTTTGGATCTAGTGGACAAATGTATAGAAATTAGTGATTCATACACTCTGCTTTTTGTAAATAAATTCTTTAAAAAATGTATGCAAAGTGGAAGGTTTGATTTCATAGTTAACTTCTTCCTGAGTTCGATTTTGCCATGGTATACACTTCATTCAGGAAGAGACCTTCTCTTATTGTTTCTGGGTGTGCGAAATCCATTAAATTGGATAATAGCCTATCCAGAAGTATTATTGAAACACTGGTGGAATTGAATGCAGAAGCTAGAGCAATTATGCTTTTTCAATTTAAGAAGGAAATAGAGGAATACCATAATCTAAATTATTTAAGAGAGGAGTTAGAAGCAAAAGAATTTAATGAAAAACTATTTTTAGAATCTAAAAAGAATGATTTAGAATGAACCAGCTTGGATCCTCTCGATGGTCTGTAGGCAAAGATACAACCCCAAATGATGAGATTTCAGATGTTATTAGAATCCCGTGGAAGGAGTGGCAAGAAACACAATTTTACAACATCGATAATTATAGGAATGTTTCAATTCCAGGCTATTGTAATATATGCATAGAGCATAGATCGTTTGTTGTAGACATCTTTACTTATTTGGCTTGTATCATCTATGCTTACTTCCAACATACGGCCTCGTCAGTATCAGGACAGTGCACCATATGTGGTGAGGGTATTATAAGTGCCCCAATAATGAGATTTGACCATTTTATGTCTGCCTATAGATAAGATTATCGATAGCTTCTCGCTTGTTAGTTCCTGTATTCTTACATTAGTAAACTGGATATTCTAGCATGGAGAATATATGTAGCTAGATAGGTTGTTATACGTCCAGTTTAAGATCATTATTTTGTATTTTGAGTGTTTGATGCAAGTTCAACCTAAAAATCTATTTTTAGTGTTTAATGCCCTCGCAACTGTAAGGTTTATAGTTGCTTTGTAGCTTAAAACAGATAGTTAAGGTAGCACTTGATATCGAAAGAACAACTACAAGAATATCAATACAGATTAAGAAAGTTAAAGGATTTTAATGAAGCCTTTAAACTTGTTAAGGATACAGTTAATGCTAAGTTTGGTATGCATAGGGCGGGACTAAGCCTATTGCTTCAAAAAATGCCAAGCAATCTTGGTGCATATCATATTCTTGGATCTAATGTAATTGTTATGAATAAATTGATCCTGAATATAATAAAAGAATACAAATCCTCTGACGAATATAACTCCTATTTATTCATGGTTTTAGCTCATGAATACCTTCATAGCTTTGGTATCCTAGATGAGTTTCATGTAAGGAACATGACCTATGACCTTTGCATCTCTCTGTTTGGCAAAGGACACTTGACCTCTAAAATGGCAAAAGAAGATCCTTCGTCTGTATTTCCAGAGTTAAATCTTTTGAGACAACAAATATTCGAAAGAAATTTCGAAGTTATAGAGAACTTTGATAGGACAAATCAATACTATATCCAGTAAGGATCCCGTTACTCACATGCGCTCTGTATGCATATATATAATTTCTAACATAAACATTTTCTGTTTTAGATAGCTGTAAACAAGCTAGTGCAATAATAGAGACCTTTCTCGCTTTCATATAGAATAAACCTTCATCACGAGAAATCATACTTTTGTCTCAAAAAAGATCCATTGTCTATCATAAGTAAATAATTTCTCTAGATCTGAGTCATAGCTATTGAAGAAGCATGAAGAAGCAATATGAAGAAAGTTTCATTTTAGTTTTTGATATGTAAAGAATATACTTTTGCATAGCGCAGAATTTACGAAAGTATATTTATTTAACCAATCAGAAACCGTTTTTCATTTTGATTAATGACAAATAATATGTGTCATACATTATTCTGACTATTGATGGGATATAAGGACGGTAATATGTAATAACTGGGCTTGCATTACAAACTCATATGGGAAGCAGATGTGCATTAAAATTCTATAATAGTCATGTTCCGGATCTTCCTTGTATCTTTCAACCTACATATTAACAATTATGCATTCTGTGCCAATAGAATGAAACATACTACTAGATTAGGGAGTCAGACTATTTAATACTGATAATGGTAGCGAGGTTCCATTGACACAATAAATTTCATACTTTTAAACAATTCTTCTTATGCCAATTAATAGCAGTAACAAGATGGATTGACATAACATTCTAGATAAGCTCAAATTTTTAGACATATTTGATAATAAAGATAATCATAACAGATTATACTATTTGCCTTGGCTTAATCTACTAGAATCATGGATTATTATAAGGTACTAGAAATTAGTAATACTGCCTCCCAAGATGATATACGAAAATCCTTCAGGTATTTAGCTTTAAAATATCATCCTGATAGGAACAAAAACTCAGAAGAGTCTAAACAAAAATTCATACAGATAGTTGAAGCCTACAAAGTGCTCTCTGATGAGCAGGCAAGGAAAAACTATGACATTGGTGCTACAACTATTACTAACAATAATGATATCAATAAGTACCACTATGTCCATTATTGCTCTTATAATTACAACCCCGTACGACGGTGGACACTATCTTCAAACTCTCATGAGATGTATAGCTATGCAGACATCAAGAGGAGGTATATTCAGAATCCGATTTATGATGCTCATATGAGTACCATATCATTATCATTAGTTTAAAAAGTCAAAATAACTACTATTTTTATTATTTGTTATATATAGGCCAATTTCGTGTTACATTATTGAGAATTAAACCCTGTATTTGGCCTTGAATCCACTCTAACGCTTGTATTCTAATCATCAGCATATCGCCCTCAATAGGATTTTTTGATTTCCTTATAGCGATTCTAAGTCTGTTTGTTTGAACAGTAGCATAATTATTATTGCTGCCGTCTTCTTTCATTCTTCATAAACTACCTATGCCTATTATACTAGTGACAATAATGGTTATGACTGTTGAAAAAACTAACCATTTGCCCTGAATGTTGGACATTTTATCCTCATCCTCCTTCTTTGACTTCTTTTACCTCTTCTCCTGAAGCATTTCTAATGCTAAATTTTTCGCTTATCAATTTTTCGCTTATTTTTTTGGTCTCGCTAACTGGAACTTTCTTTATTACTATCTCTTCTTTTACATGAGGTTTTTTTGAAACTATGATATCTTCTCTTTTTAATGGAATACTAATTTCTGTTTTAGATTGCACTATTTCGGGAGTTGGAGAGGATGGTGTTGTATTGTCTTCTATCGGCCTTTTTTCAATAATCAACTCCTCGTGTGTTAACTCTACTCCAACTGTCTTGAATTCAATTTTTGGTTTCTTTATTACTTTTGCCTCTTCTATCGTTTCTTTTTTTGTTAATTCTAATTTTTCTTCGATTACTGGTATGGGCCTTTCAATATCCGGAGGAGCAGCAAATGTTGTCGATTGAATTTCAGTTCCTTGTGTTAAGGCCGACTCATTCCTAAATCTCTCTTTTGCCTCTTCTTCTGATATATCAAACAGCAAGGTATGACCATTAAATCCATGCGGAATTGACTTAGGTAGATAGAATTTTTCTTTGTTTAAGGTACCTCGTTCTGTAACGACTATATCGTCTCTTACCTCCAGTACTTCACCAAGATCTGCATCATTTCGTCCTCTTGCTTCCTTTTTAATGACTTCATTCCAATCTGTAACGTGACCAAAAGTACTGCTTTCCATTATAGAAGCACTTATCCAATACTATCTTATATAATTCATCTTTATTACCATCTAACAGATGAAAAAGAGCCATCTAAAGTCTCAAATGTCCACATCTACTGCTATACCTTCTACTTCTAAATCTACATCAACACGGATTTCTATTCCAACAGTACCTACCTCTGCTACTACTATTGCTGATACAAGCACCTTATCAGAAAACATAGTAAACATAAAAATAGAGAATGCTACAGCTGGACTACCTCCTTACTGCTTGAACCGTCTTTGTAACAGGGTATTACCTGCGTCTAGAGGCAAAGAAAATGCTCTTACCATATATGATTATATATCTTCCTTAAGGTCGGAGATTAATCCATCAGATCACTACAAGAAAGATATTATAATATTACTTTGTAACTTATCAACGTTCTTTAAAAACGCTAAATTCTTCAAAGAAATAACAAGAGAAGATTTACTTTCGTTTCTTGATAGTTATCGCAAAGCAGAAAGTGTTGATCCATTGCATAAATGGATTTGAACATACAACACATATAGAATGCAATTGATGCGCTTCTTTAAGTGGTTATACTATCCAGACATAGAACAAAAGAGAAGGCTAAAGCCATCAGTCATAGAAAATATTCCACAGCTAAAGTGAAAAGAAAAATCGATCTATAAGCCAACTGACTTATGAACTGTAGAGGATGATTCCCTTTTCTTGAGATATTGTCCTAATCCTAGAGATAGATGTTATCATGCAATATCAAGAGATTCTGCAGCAAGGCCTCATGAACTGCTGAAGCTAAGAATAAAAGATGTTGTATTCAAACTTACACCTGGAGACAAAAAGCAGTATGCAGAAATTTTGGTGAATGGTAAAACAGGAACAAGACCTATACCACTGATAGATTCATTACCATACATAAAGGACTGGATAACCAATCATCATCCTCATGCGGGTAATCCTAATAGTATATTGCTGTGCGGACTTGGCAAGAGTCTCAATAGGGCTATTGGTGTAGCAACTCTCAACAAAATCTATCGAGATTATAAAATAGAATTCTTTCCCAAATTACTTGACAATCCAAATATCCCTCCTGAAGATAAACAAAAGATTCGTGAATTACAAAAATAAAAAGCAGATACAAAAACTCAGGTCTGAAATCAGGAATTGCACGACAAATCTCAAAAATTAATTGAGCTTGATAATAAAATATTTTTGTTTCTTGACACTGCACAGGAAGGATTGTTTAACACTTTGATGTCAATGATGAGCAAGACTCTGACGATCAACTATACCAGTTTACAGATAAAAGCGGCGTTGGCAAACTTGGCTCAAAAATTAATAGGCTCAGAGGCACGCCAACGATATTCAATACTCAGGTTATAGACGATAGCAGACAGGTTCGATACCAAGAGAAAAATAGGAGACTCATACATGTAATACCTGATACAAGCACTAAAAAAATACATACTACTATGGGCCTAATTGGTCAAAGATATGGTCTAGTAAGCGAAGAATATGACACACAGGTTGTAAATAGTGCGGATAAAGAGCGTGCTAAGGAAATTGTTAGTATCATAGTTGAAAAACTCATAGACCACAGCAAGCTCTTAGGACCAAAAGAATCGAGTGTAAAGATATATTTTGCAAAGTCGATTGCTTTTGGGATTCATAAAGGTCAGGATATAGGCGAATGGGGTATGACTGTAATGGACAGAACTATGCGATATCTGGCCATTATAACCAAAGTGAATATGGACTCTAGGCCTAAGATAATCGACACAAAAACTGGCAAATTCTATCCTATCTCGACATTTGAAGATCTCAAAGAGACCTTGCAGCTTATGGGGATGGCTTCAAGTATGCTAAGACCTTATGTCGCGTATTGGTATAATACTGTCTTCTACCTGCTTTCAAAGAACTGCCAGACCAGCCAAACAAGGTAACAAAAGAGATCATCGATAGAGACGGCATAAAACAGGAAATCGTAGTTATACAGGAAACAGAAGTAGGCTTAACAAGCAAAGAACTAGCCCAAAAGACCTACGATATTATGAAAATACCGATAAGTGTCGACCTGTTCGAAAGCAGTATCTCTATCCATTGTCTAATATGGGAGTCACAAATATGACTAAAAGCATCATAAATAGAAGTGAGAACCTGTATTCTCCAGTCGAAGATAGCATATTTTCATTATTTGACGACGATGGCGATCTTCGCCTAAAGATATTGGATTATCGAGTATATCCAACGAGGAATGTTCTAGAAAAAGAGTTTAGAACTATCGTTAAACACGACGCCAACTGGGGGGTAAAAAATAGTGATTTCAAAGATACAAGATAGTAGACGTTGACGATACTGAAATTACCGTCAGTCAGTTAGTAGACAACTACCTTAGCAACCCTGATAGCTGCTTCATAAAAGGTTACCCGGAGTTTAACAATGACAGCATTAACGAAGTCGAAGGAAAATAAAAATGCACAAAAACACCCCTCGCTTGGCGTCGTCTTCAATGATGGTTCTCTAACAATGTTCTATGTGTATAACAAAGCAAAGATCGAAAAGCGTGGGCTATAACCACAAGGAAAGGATTGGGAGATTTATTGATATAAAAGTCTTGTATGCTATTTTCGTTTGAGATATTGTCATATTTGCTGATCGGCCTGTTAGGTGGCATAGTATCAACAGTCCTAATGACATTAACTGAGATCCCATCGTGGAAGCGCTGGGGTTTGCATGGCGTATTTGAGTGGCATGAAAATCAGGTTATAACAAAACGATTGTTTAGACTTCCAAATGACAATAATAAAATTCACTTCAAAGGAGTTTTTTTCTTTCACTTTTTAAATGGTACTCTTGCAGGAATAGCCTTTCCATTTATTGTTGGTTCATTTTTTACAACTCTTGTCAATAGTAGCACGGCATTACTTTTGCTAGGACTACTATATGGTTTCGTATTATGGATTATTACTTTGATACCTATACATAAACCAATTACTGGATTATCTCCATTCAATCATCCTTTAGGTCGTATGCCAGCATTTGCAAGTCTGGGTGGTCATATAGTATATGGTGTTGTTCTTGGTTTTACGATATTTACCTTCATATCGTAGTATAAATGATAATCAACCACAGCAGCTACAATAACAGCGGAAACGAAAAAGGTGATATTATAAGCAATGTCGTAAAGACTATGGCCAGGAAATCTATTTTGATCCAAATAACAAAAGTCAGAGCGGCAAATACATTCCCATAGACAAAGACACAGGGCTGCCACATCAATGTCAATAGCAAATAATATGGTTACTACCTACCTAGTTACAATACCTTCTTTGACATAGTCTTTCTCCACATAAAAGGACCTAGAATCAGTATCCAAATATAATAAATTATCACAGAATATGTGCCCAATCCAACATTGACCTCTAGGCCAGCAGCAATCGTAAGGGCCCCTGCAAATATCCCTATTGCACCAATCCATCTTCCAACTATGCGACTAAGTGTAATCGCAATACCAAAGATTATTGCTACTGTACCTTGGAGAATGCGATATATACTATTAGTTCCAACCTCAGTCCATCTAATTCCTTCTGCAACTCTAAATGCTGCCATTTTCTCTTCAGCAGGTGCAATGACCCAAGAATCTACTGCACGCTTAAGTGCTATCCCATCTACGGCCTGGAGAATCGCAAATGTACTTGCTGCTATAATTGCTGTAGCAAATCCAATCCAAGCAAATACAGAAACTGTCATAGATTCGGACTGTACAAGCAATCGGAATAGAGCTACAAATCCTCCAGCAAAAATTATAATTCCTCCTACAAACTGACCTATATGAGCAGATATCCATGGTGGGCTATTGGCATATTTTGCAAATACACGTAGGTGGTTGGTTGGATCTTCTCTTGAAGTATGAAACGCGCTAGATATGATAAAAAATAGCAAGACCAGTAAGAAATGTGATTGACCCGATTCTGAGCAGGGGACGTTCGGATTGAAACGTCGTTTCGTGCATATTCTGTACTTTTAACACAATATTTTATTTATAGGCAAAATATTAGAAGCGATTTGAAAGAAATGCTGGGGAACTTGAGAAAAAGAGTCTTTTAAGGAAGCAGTTCTTAGGACCTTTGTACTAACATTCGGTTGCAGACATCATCATCATAACACCTAGAACATACAAATTTCCAGCAGTAATTCTGCAGCTATACAAGGAGTTCCATCTATGACACCATTGTAACTATAGAGTGATTTAGAAACAAAAAAGTATATGAATAATATCCAATGAAATTATGTGTTTTCAAATCAAAATAAGAGAACCACTATTTTATTAGTGGACTATTTTTGTATCATCATATCCATCTTGCATTAATTGTCGGATTGTATCGGTAGAATAATCAAGCATCTTACTCCAAATATCCAATTCAATATTTTCCTTTCTCTCTATTCGTTTTACGTTCACATCAAATCTGCCATTTATTAGATCTTTATAGTGTCTATCATATCCACTACGATGTTTACTTCTCTTTGTCGTTTTTGACAGTATGTCAACTATCTCTGATTTCTGTATTTTGTGCCCTTCTGCAAAGTCAATGAATTCTTCAACTAAGCTTATGTAATCAGATACAATGTTTGCAGTTTTTTCATCATAGTCTGTCTTATCATTCAACAATAAATCCTCTTTTCTGTCTAGTACTGCATCATGATCCCATGGAATACTTTCTTCTTTAGTATCCCACACGTCTACGATATAGACATCCAAATCTGGAACTAGTGCATCATCTTCTTCATTCCCTACTACACTAAACCAATAGTCTTTATGAGACTGTATTAATTCCCGTAGTGGAGTATTGCTTAAGATTCCACCGTCCCAGAAATAACGTGGGGCTTTATCAAAGGTCACATTACCCTGATTATCTATTGTTTTTAACTTATTGACATCATCTACCTTGGTATATGTATAGTTTATCGGTACTGAACCACTCGCCATTGCATAATCTGAACTTATGCCCTGAGGATAGCTTATTGAATATGTATAATGTCCTTTCTTTGTCTTTGCCTTCTAGTACCTTGTACATCTTTCGGATAGCTATCAAACGTTACTACTGCTCCCTCTTGTATGTCTACACTAACTAATAATAGTCTAGGTTGATTTTGGTTAAAACTTGTTATTATAGGAAATTTTGCAAAATTTGCCAGGCTTTATTTTAGCGGTCCATTGCTGTAAAGATACCATACGTTATTAAGAGGACCGAAATTATCAAAAAATCTATCATCTAAAATTGGCGACCCATTTAATGGTAAACACGGTGTAGAAAATTTTGGCAAATACACGTGTGGAACTCCAGAACATAGAAATTGCTTTGCAGAGTAATATCTTCTAGCTATTTCTCCTGATGCGGAATTTGGATATATCTCTTTTTGCATATCCCAATATGAAATCCAACTCTTCTTATCAGAAATGTATGGATACCAGTACCTTAAATCTGGATCAGTTGATACATATTTCCAAAAGGCATTCAATTTATCTACATTTTCTTGCCAACTTCCGTTTCGTGTGACATGGCTAACCAATATAGATCCATTCATCGCACCACTAGAAGTTCCAGCAACAATATCGAACAGTCCACTTTGCTTATTTTCGTTTGCACGCATATATTTATAGAGTGCTTGAATAACGCCAGCTTCATATGCTCCTAATGCACCTCCACCTTGAAGAACGAGCGCTCTCTGTTTTCTAGGTATATTATTTCGTTTAGACATTAGTACAGCGTATTGCACCAGTATTCATTAATTTTTTTAATATAATCTTGATACTAATTATAATCGAGAATTACAAAACACTTTATAGCTAGTGAGTTCGACATAAGTTCCTCAAAAGTCATGTTGAACTCTAGCTTCTACTTCTCCTTTATCCTAATATTCTTAAATGATACATGAGAATCTGCATCATGATTTTGGATTCCAATATATCCTTCCGTATTCCTATTGCCTGTAAATTCTGGTATTACCTTTTCACCATTTAAGATAACGCTATATTTTTGACCTGTTACTTCTATCTCAAAGGTATTCCATTGGCCTACAGGTTTTGATGCTGCTGCATTTGAAGGAGCGGCAAAGTTGTATATTGCACCTGTTTTATGAAGAGGATCGCCATCAGGCATTGCCAAATCATCAATTTGAATCTCATATCCTGTATTAACAGCTATCAAAGGATCATTGTCTGGATCTGAGAATCTGACAAATACTCCAGAATTATCATTTATACTAGTAGCTTTCCAATCAACCTTTAGTACAAAATCCTTGTACTTATTTTTAGTATACCACAGTAATCCCATTCCTCCCTCTGATCGCAAGGACTTATCATATTCAATAAGTACGAATTTACCTGGACCGACCACACACCAGCCATCTATACTTGTGGACAGGCAAACCATTTTGGATTAGGGATAAAGAAGAACGCTTTCCAAGGACACTCTCTAAAGAAATTGTAAATCTGTTTGCAGATCTGACCGTGTGCAGCAATCGGTTAGTTAAAAGAAAGCTCAACCAAATAACTAACCAAATGGTTACTACCGAAGATAAATAGTTCGTGGATAAATACAAAACAAGGGTCTAACAAACAATGACAGAAACTATTTTGGTTACAGGTGCTACTGGCACTGTAGGTAATGAAGTTGTAAAGCAGCTACTGGCAGCTAAAGGACAAAGAGAAGAAGAAGATATAATTGTCAAGGCAGCTGCACGTTCAGCTAATGACGATACATTTAGGAATTTAGGGGTGCAAATAGCACAACTTGATTATAATAAGCCAGATACTTTATCCACAGCTTTAAGAGGTGTAACCAAACTCTTCTTACTTACACCATTTCAGTCTAACATGGTAGACCTGACATCAAATTTAGTTAATGAAGCAAAGAACGCTGGAGTCAAGCATATTGTAAAGCAGTCTGTACTGGGAGCTGATGCCGAAGCAGGGATCACGCCTAGTCGCTTGCACAGACAAGCTGAGAAGGTTATAGAAGAATCTGGCATACCTTTTACATTTTTGCGACCAAACTCCTTTATGCAAAATTTCGTAACTTTCTATAGTCATTTTATAAAAACTCAGGGAGCTTTTTATGTGCCGGCTGGAGATGCCAAGGCTAGTTTCGTGGATGTTCGCGACATTGCTGCAGTAGCAGTACAGGTTCTTAGTGCCAGCAGCAAGAACGGTGAAACTAAACACATAAGAAAGGCGTATGACATTACCGGAAGCGAAGCACTCTCATATGGACAGGCAGCAGAGATACTTTCTAAGGAAATAGGAAAGAAAGTAAATTACGTAAATCTATCAGATGAAGATGCTCGTAAAGGAATGAAAGATATGGGTGTTGATGACTGGACTATTAACTCAATGATTGAATTGTTTGGAATCACCAGAGCAGGATATCTATCAGAAATATCTCCTGCAGTTGAACAAGTCACAGGTAACAAACCTATCACCTTTAGTCAATTTGCAAGAGATTATGCTGTAGCTTTCAAGTAATCTTTTAGCACTCAAGTTCTATCATTTTAGAGATAGCAGTGAATATGATTAATACTGAAATGAGAGTAAAATTTTGAGAACCGATTATGTGGATGACGTTTCACATCTAATATAACTTGACCCGTACATGCTATAGTCATGATACCAATAAGAACTGCTGGTAGCATTAAGACACCATCATTTAGTGTGGCACCAAGCACAAGTACAGCTGCAGCGGCTATGATGCTATATATTGCTGCTGTATACGTACCCATGAACTTGTTGAATTTCTGTTATGTTCCATATAAAATGATAAAGCTAAGCATTCTCATTATATTGTTAAGCGTGAAAATGGAACATCCACTTGGAACCATGAACAGGAAATGGAACATTTGAGCTCAGGTATGGAACAGCAACAAAATCAAGTACAATGGAGAAGAGATAAAGCGCAAGAGCTTTGCAGCAAAGGATACAGCGAAAGAGAGATAACCCAAGTATTGCAAGTTGGTTTAGCCACGGTTAATAGAGATATATCATATCTGAGAAATCAAGCCAAGACCAACATCAAAAAATACATTGACGAGCGGCTGCCAGAAGAATATGAGAAATGTCTTGTAGGATTAAATGCAATTACAAAAGAAGCATGGAATGCAGCACAAAATACAGAGGATAAAAGAGAAAAGATACAGGCATTATAATTAGCTAAAGATTGTTATTCAATGAAATTAGATTTACTTACTAATGCTACTGTGGTAGATGATGCTATTAGGTTTGTATTAAATTCCAGAGACAATCAGAAGTTAAAATCAGCTAGTGGTAAAGACGATCAAGAGGAATCAAATGAACCAGATTATGATGAAGATAAAGATCACCTAGAAGATGGAACAGGAGAAATCACATCAGCAACAACGAATCAAGTTTTCTGATTTTGTATTAGTGGCCATTAGTTATTTCATTTCAAGGTGTCCATATAGTATTCACCATGGTGTTAACGAGTCTTCAGTAAAAAGAAAAAATCCTATAGACATTTCTATAACTATAAGTAGTACAGGTCTCATTTTCCATCTTGTTATGCAAGTGCTGCTTAACTTAAGGAGCGACAGGTAAGGTTTGATGATAAAAAAGGACAAGTGTAGAATATCAAAAAAAATACATCATCATTATCATTTATCCTATAATAATACAACAATGGTATTATTTTCTGTTATTCTTATTTTAACAGGTGGTGTAATAGGTTTACCTTTATTACAAAAACAACAGCAAGAAGCATACGCATTCCACAAACACAAGCACCGCCATTAACGCCATCTCCTAATCAAGCACAAGCATCATCTAGCCAAGCATCTCCATCACCACTACCGCCTCCACCTACTCCTATATGTGATCCAAAATCGCCTACTACACTGCAGCTAGGTTCTACAGGTGCAAAGGTAACAGAGCTGCAGCGTGTACTTACACAAGTCGGCTATGGTTCTTTGTTACTAGGACAAGGTGATACTAGTGGCGATGGTGGCATTGATGGGAAATTTGCTGCATCTACACAAAATGCAGTCAAAAAGTTCCAGCAGGATAATAGGTTGCCAGTCGATGGCAAGGTAGGACAAATAACTTGGGTGCACTTTGTGTGATTATTCCTAATTCTTTTATTGTTCAATTAAAGTCTAGTGGTACAAATCCACTTAGCCCAATTAGTCCAGGTTCCCTCAGAGAAATTATAGGTTCATTAATACCTCAGATAGCTGCAGCTGGTGGCAGGATTGCTGCAGTTTACGACCAGTTTGGCATGTTCAATGTAATATTTGAAGGTCCACAGGCAAAACGTGAACAATTCATAAACTCACTAAGATCTAATCCAGCAGTACAGGGAGTATTCAATGACCATATTGCAACTGTAAGTCAAATGCCGCCACGGCCACGGCCGACACCGCAGCAAACGATTCCGACAGGAATAAATCGAGTTGATGCAGACTTGAGTGCTGCAAAATCAGGAGATAAGGGAGGTCCCCCAGTTGATGATGATATTGCCATAATAAATTCAGGAGTAAATAGACATCCTGACTTGAATGTATTTCAGTGTATATCGTTTGTGTCTTTTATGCCCGTACCACTTGTGTGCAATGATGGATTGGGTCATGGAACCATGGTTGCAGGAATAGCCGCTGCAAAGGATAACAATATAGGTGTAGTTGGTACTGCTCCTGGAGCAAGAATCTGGGCTGTAAAGGTTTTTCCTGACAGTCGTATGGTGATGAAAGCGATATAGTGGAAGGACTAAATTTTGCAGCACAACACGCCAACGAAATAGATGTGGTCAATTTAAGTTTAGGACAACCAGGTTTTAGTTTTCCATATTTCACAGCCACTGCTGTACTGGTTTCTAGAGGTGTAGTTGTCGTAGCTGCAGCTGGAAATGATAACATTGATGCTAATTACGTTGCTCCTGCGAATATCCCTCGGGTGATAACTGTTTCTGCAATTACAGACAGCGATGGTAAGTGCGGGGGTGCAGGACCAGCTATTCGAGAATCAAAAACACATATCTTTCAACCAAACATCATATCTAATCCTGATGACTTCTTTGGATCATATTCCAACTTTGGCTCCGCAGTAGACTTGGCTGCACCTGGTTCTCGGATATTATCAATAAACAATACTGGAGGCTACAGTACCGCAAGTGGTACTAGCTTGGCAGCTCCCCATGTATCAGGTGCCGCTGCACTATACAAATCTCTTCATCCAACAGCTAATCCATTCCAAGTCGATGCATTTCTCAAAAACACAGGTACTAGGGCACCGGCTACAGGTAATCCCCGGATTTGTGATACAGGCAAAGTATCTTCTGGCAGAGGATACTTTGATGATAATTATTTTCCTTTACGTGTCATAGTATTCACTGATAAAGTTAAAGAGCCGCTACTTTATATGGGTGGTATAAAATAGTCAACAAAGCAAAAGCAAAATAATAGTATGCTTTTGCAAAGGTAAATTTTTGTTTGTATATAACTAACTGCCATAGGATTTTGTATCAGCATAACTTGATAAACAAAAGCTAAAGATTAACGGCTGCAGTATAATATTATTATAAAGTGACATTCAAAGACCTCCCGGAAAGATTGCCATCAGCCCAGACAAGTTTGACAAGCTAATTACTGCATTAAGAACTGCTGTAGATATTTGATGCTTTTAGATTAGCATTGAAGTTTTATCATTTTGAAGAAAGAACTGATTGAGGTTATTAATTAATCACATATTGCCATTACAATGACTCTTTACGCCTATCACACAAATCCCCATTTGTTTATCAGTCCCACTGTCATCTCCATTATTATTATCACCAGAAGAGGAAGATGCTTGTGCATTTATCGTCATTATTATTGTCGGTACAGATAATGTTGTTGTAAGTAAAGCTGTTGCAATTACTAAAAATAAAACCAAGCTCTTCTTATGACGAGGATTGCTAACTTTTGGTTTAGTGATGTGTTGATGGCGATGGCAGTCACTCAATCCAGCCGTCCGAATTTTTCTCATCGTAATCTATTATATACGCTCAATCAAAAATAAACGATCTAAACATTTCAAAGCGAAAATTCGTACTATCCTTCTTGCTATTATTATTAGTTAAAACAAAAATCTGTTGCCCTTTCCCATATTTCTTAATGCCTTGTGGTCAACTGATATTCCACACCTTGTAACCACATCATGAACCCATGCTGCAGAGTCAGGGTTGGCGCCTACAAAGTAAAAGTCTTCAGTGCTAGGAGAAGTGATGTGAGCCACTGCCACCTCCACCACTGGTGCCACTATCTACGCTATTGGTTTGATCATCATTTACTGCCGTCGGTAAGCCTTTTTACCAATATAGCATCCACCACAAGCAGGGCGACCTTGTTTGTCATGAGCAACTTTGGGTTCGTGTGTACCGCTTCCGTCTCCTCCATTTCCGTCGTCAGTGGTAGCAGCAAATGCATTTACAACCACAGAAGGCGAAAGGATTGCAACTGCTACTGTTACTAATGCAGTTATTATCATAGTTGTTATGTCAGCTAATACAATAGTGGGTAACACGACGATTCAGCTAGAGGAAGAGACAAGGGATAGGCTCAAGGCTTTTGGTAAGAAGGGCGAAATCTATGACGACATCGTTATCAGACTTATGGACCACTACGAGGGGAAAGCAAGGAAATGACCTGGTTACAAATCAGACAACAAGTCTTAGAGCGCGACCAACATCAATGTCAAATTTGTTTTAAGGTCGATGAAGACGTTCACCATATAATTCCTAGACGGAGAAGTGGATCGGATATGTCAGAAAATCTAACTTCTGTTTGCAGCAAGTGTCATGGGTTGACAGAACTAAAAGAAGGTATGGAACGGTCTTCTATAGCGAGACTAAGTGATGAAATGAAGAGTAGACTTGCAAGGATTGCAGCACTTTTGACGCTAAAAGATGGTAAAACTAGATCAATGGAGGACATACTTGAATTGTTAGCAGACGCTTATGAAGAAAAGGAAAAGAAATGACAATGACAATCAAGAAAAGAGACCAGATAATAGATAGAAAGAAGTCGATAGCAGTGGCAGCAGCTATTAGCCAACGATAGCTGTAGCAGTACGTTAAGCTAGTTTAGTCAACTATCTAATAACTCAATAAGCTCATTCTTTGCAGGTTAATTCAGAATTACTACTATCTTTATTACCTACCAATAATTAGATTTCGTAATGAATGAGAAAGATAACTCTTCATTTCATCTTTCATTTTATATGACAGCAATGTTTCCTACGATTCTTATCGTTGCAACTGGCATTTTATTTGTTAGCTCACTAATATTAAACCAAAATCATACTGCAATAGCACAACGACAACAACCACAAGAACAACCTCTTGTTCCAAAAGACATTTATTTGTACAAGATCACTTAGATTTGTGCCGCACCCCCATCTACGAATAGTTCAATACCGGTGATAAAACTACTGTCATTGCTGTGAAATACATTTTGCAAAAAGGTAAAAGTTTGATGGGATCATTGTATTTGCTCACTGCTATTATCAGTGCCCTTCTAAGTTGACCATCTATGACCACATTTAAGACAACGGTATTCAAAACCCGCCTTATCTTTTGAGTCAGTAGCTACTATCTTGTTGTCTTTACAAAGTGGACAATCCATTTATCCTTCTATATCTAACTGCAGGTACTTAAGGCCATCCATGATCTCTTTGAGTGTTTTTCATAGGACATGTCTGTGCCATCTGATCTTATGATATTAACAGACATCTTTCAACAAAACCTGATAACCAGTGACAAATTGCATGTTGCTTGGGATGAGTCTAAACATGGTGGACTATCTGGTTGAGTAGCAGAAAAAGCTAAATTCTATCTTACTAAACCATACCTACTGACATTCAATGAACTCAAGAAAAGAGTTAGTTTAGAAACAACTCAGCAGCAGCAAAGCAAACTTTTTGAGAGATTATTAAACAAGCCCTTTTGGATTTGGAATCAACAGCAGCATAAATTAGAAGATATCATAACGAATGGAGATTGCTGCTTCAATCATATTATCGGTTTACCAGAGAAAGATGGTAATGATAAACCATTCTATGATTACGAGCAAATAATATTTGAGTCACTTGTTACTTCTTAGAGATACATAGCAAATGTTTCGTATTGTGGGATAAGAATATTCACATCCAATTGTTCAAAGCTTACTCGATAAATAACAAATTTTATATCTTTTACCTGTAACATTGACATGCATGATCATTGTTAGACAGTGGGAGTAATGAATTTGGATATAAGACTTACCAGAAAGAGCCTTTTCCTTGGGTTAGTTTTAGCCATTGTTATTTCAGACTCATTCATTTATTTTGCTGAGATAAAAACAAAAGCTTTCTATTCAAGTTGGATAATAAGCATTAATGCGTCTACTGCAGCCGCGCTCGCTGTATTCGTAGTATATAGACATATGCAGCAACGCAGCCATCATCCACAAGACCATCATAGCAAAAGCCATGTGGCTCTTGCAATAGGATTGTCACTTTGGCTTTGTGCTGACCTCATATGGGCAACATATGAAATCGTGCTAGAAATAGTCCCACCCATTCCCTCACCGGCAGATTTTGTTTGGTTGTCTGCTTATGGATTCCTCGCGTATTATCTGTATGCCACATATATTGAATTCCATAAGAAATTCAATTTTAATACCAAAGTCCTAGTCACAAGTATAATTGGTTGTGGAATGTTCCTTACATATATAATTGCTCTTACCACAGGTCTATCTGTTTTATCTTCTCCAAGGGGCATTGCTATGTTTGCAGTCATAATCGCCTATCCAATTATGGACGCAGTTTTAATGGTTCCTGCAATAGTAATTTTGGTGAATTTTAGAAAGGAGCCATTGTGGTTCACACCATGGATATGTGAATCCTTGGGTTTATTTTTAATTGCTATATCAGATAGTTGGTTTGCAGTCGTTGTTCTCACGTCAATAGTAGAGCAATTTTGGTTATCTTCTATATTTTTTGCAGCCCATTATTTGGTTATAGCTGCAGGATTATTATGGTATGTGAAATTTCTGCTAGCACACAGTCAACCAAGCATTGATGAACGCCATAGGTCAGAACAAATAGAGACGTCAATTATTACACCAAGAGGTGGCTACACCGACAAGCATAAATCAGAAGAAGAAAAAACCCATAAAAAAATTAGTTACATGGCACTTACTGCTATAGCCACTATAATAGTTGTTGCTGTAGCATTTGGAGTTTACTTCTCTTTATATTCATTGCCATCGTTATCCTCGTTTTTCCTGTTTTCTAATCCGGGTTCTGAGATAATACCACCAGCTCCGGCTAGTGCTTTGAAGCAGCAAACGGTGAAAATAGGTGCTCTCCTTCCCATAACAGGTGTATCATCTTCTTTAGGTGAATCAGAAGGGGTAGCGCTAAAAATTGCAGCTAGAGATATCAATGAATATTTCTTCAAGACCCATTCAAATATTGGTATTGAGCTGGTTATAGAAGACACACAAACAAATCCATCAGTTAGCTTAGAAAAGCTAAAGCACTTAGCAGCAAAAGGTATAAAGATAGTTATCGGCCCTGCAACAAGCGAAGATCTAAAAGCTACTCAAGACTATGCTGATAAAAATGGAATAGTGTTAATTAGTCCATCAAGTACTGCTCACTCCTTAGCTATAAAAGGAAACAATGTATTTCGGTTTGTACCAGATGATACTCATCAAGCTCAAGCAATATCAAAGCTGATGTGGGATGATGGAATAAGAGTAGTAATACCTTTTTGGAGGACTGATGTTTATGGAAATGATTTGGTTAAAGCAACAAAACACAGTCTCCAAGAGCTAGGCGGTAGAGTTGCTGATGGAGTTGGATATATACCAAATACTGGTGATTTTGCTGCTAGCCTTAATAGAATAAACTTTATCGTTTGGGACCAAGATTTGAAGGCTTTGGACTCAAAGGTAAACCAAGCTATATCTCAGTATGGTATGGACAAGGTTGGAGTATACTTTGTAGCATTTGATGAAATCGCACCCATTTTTATCCAAGCGCAAAACCATCCTACACTTTCAAAAGTGAAATGGTTTGGTAGTGACAAGGAAACACTAAATAACAGGATAATAAGAAATACTGAAGCTGCAGCATTTGCAGTAAAGACGAATTTTACAACTCCAATTTACGCAGTTGAAAATGATAATGATGAAAGGCTCAAACATATAGAAGCTCAGATCCATGAGCAGATAGAAAGAACACCCAGATCTTATGCTAGTGTTGCATATGATACATTATGGGTAGCAGCGCTAGTAGAGAATGATACCAAAGCTACACATGATATTAATTACTTGAAAAATACAATTGTGAAGATAGCTCACTCGTATCAAGGAATCATAGGCAACACAACATTAAACCAGTTTGGAGATAGGAAGTATGGAGATTATGACTTCTGGGCTGTAAGAAATGGAGAGAGTACTCATGATTCCTTTATTTGGAAGCGTATTGGCAAATACATACCTAATATAAACCGGCTAAAATGACGTCAATCGATTCGGTTTACGGAAAGTTATCTTTTCTTGCCCCGCCTCCTGCCTTCGGGAATCTGGATCTACCAGACGAATCGAGCCTTACGCCTTATGGGGCTGATGCGCCGGAACGGCGGATTCAACTAAGACTTTGGCCCAGTCGCAGTGATCACGACGTTCAAGGGACTAGCACAGGCAAACGCAACGCAGTATGGAATCGTAGCCTATCTATGGTAAATTCATGAATAGAGAGAGGATAGTAGAAAAAGCTGAAGCTTTATCTTGTGAAGTCATAACGCAGTGACATTCAGAGACCTTAAGAAGAGAGTTAACTTAGAAGCACTAGCAACACAGCAGCAATACAAGTTAACTCAGAAACTACATAACAAAGCGTTTTGGATTTGGAATATTGAAGAGCACAAAAAAGAAGATATCAGAACAAATGGAGATTGCTGCTTTAATCATATTATTGGTTTACCTAAGAAAGATGGAATTGATAAGCCACTTTACGACTATGAGGAAATTATATTTGATTCTTTAGTTACTCAATGGTAACGATAACAAGAAACATCTATGGATAAAGAAAGCAACTGGATTAGATATTTCAGAATTTATGCTACGGTTCATGGCTTGGCTTTGCTTGAAGGATAATTCTTTGTCAGGCTCGCAAATGGGTATTGTTACAGGGCCTAGAATTGACTTAACTATTGCTCTAATTGATAGGATGAAAAAGCTGTTTGCAACTACCCGTCGTATTGCTGCTGCATTTGATACAAAGGAGACAGTAATAGATCTAAACGGTGTCAAGGTAGAAGCATTTCCATCACATCATTTAGATGCTATGCGTGGTTTGCCAAATGTCTCCTTTATTCTGTTAGACGAAGCTGATTTCTTTCCACCCGGACAGCAGCAAGATGCCAGAGATGTAAGCGAGCACTACATTGCAAAATCAAATCCCTACATAGTGATGGATAGTACTCCAAATGCACCAGATGGATTATTTGAAAGAATAGAGAAAGAAGTTGAAGATACTTGTTTGTACAAAAGGATATTCTTAGATTATACATATGGCATTGGTAAGATATATACCATAGAAGAAATAGAAAAAGCAAAGGCTTCTCCAAGTTTTGAGCAGGAATACAACCTCAAATATATGGGTAAGATAGGAAATGTATTTCACATAAAAGATATTGAAGCAGCAATTCAAATGGGTGGGAAATATGATCCTGATGCTTTTAATTCATCATATTTTACTTCAAAATCCATGAGAATAGACCCAGCATATGGTAGCTCAGCATTTGGAATTGTTGTAACACAATGGATAGATAATCATATACAGATATTGCATGCAGAGGAGTATCATAGACCTGACTATAATGAGATGTTATCTGTAGTTTATGGATTAATTTCCAAGTATCAGGTCGATAAAATATACATTGATGGTGCTAATCCATCTTTTATTAGATCTTTAAAGCTGCAGATAGGCGAGGATGCAGATTATGATAAGGTAATCACCAGATACAAATCAGAGGGATTAGGTGATAGATGGAGCCAGGATATGGGAATTGTACCTGTTAACTTCAATTCAGAACATAAAGCCATGTTAGGACATTGCAAGATGATATTAGAAAACGATGGCGGTCGCGTGGCAATAAATCTAGATAGGTTTGTCAAACTGATTACTGCATTGCGAACTGCAGTAGATAATGATGGAACACTAGATAAAGAATCTACATCATATAATGATATATTTGATGCTTTTAGATTGGCACCAAAGTTCTATCATTTCGAAGCAAGTGAATAAGGTTATGATAGTGTTATGACTTGATGCGCGTAACTACTTGTATTTTCTAGTGTCATCTTTTTTGGGTTTCTTTTTCCAACTTTTTACTTAATATCATCTTGGTTATTTTTATTCCTAAAAATCGCAATAGCAATCCGTAGTCAGGCTTTCTAACTAAGATTGTTTATTCTTCTGTAGAAGACAAAGGTATTTTCATACTTTTTTGGGTCTTTACTGTTCTTGCTTTCACTTTGTAGAATTGAATAACATCCTCTATCGGCATCAAAATTGGGCCAGTTCAAAACCAGGCCACCATAGGGTGTATATTTATGTGAAATAGAAGAATAGTATGTAAAACTACTACCTACGAGTGTATTAATGCCACTGTTTCTAGATAGGGTGGGAGAAAGAGCTATTCCGATCCAATCGAGTTTATTGTAATGATATGCTGCGTCATCCAAGGCTTCGCCTATGACAAGCCTTTCTGAAAGATAATAGATGCCATAAGCAATAACTCCTCGGAGTAACATCCTTAACCTTAAACTTTCAATAAATGGCTGAATCAATAGATCAAAGGTCTCTGCTATAGCAGAACTTTGACTTGCTGGGATAGTAATTATTATTGTGTCTCAGAGCGTAAGTAAAAAGTGATACACAGTACCGATTAATAGTCCTGCAACAAATGTCATTAGATAAAGTCAATGCTGATAATAAGCTCGAGTCGCTTTATATAATGAAAAAATTGTTACAGTACACGTCTGCTCAAAGATAATGAATAATCATTAATACCGTTTATAATTATATAATCATAACCATCAAGTAAACGAAGAGACTGCATTAAATCAATAATGATAGGACAATCATTTTTATTACAAAACCCAAATACCTAGTAAGTTAGTTCAGTCCACTTGCTTGCACTATTATAATATTATGTACTACGTACTAAAAGAATAACGATGGTGAAAAAACAAGACAAGATGATGACCACAACAATAGATAACATCGCAATGCTTTCAAATCCGATACTGTACGTTCCAAAAATAATGTTTTTGACAAAAGGCAAAGGCTTACATAAAGACTATCTCACGAGCTTTGAGTTAGCTTTACGTGATGCAGAGATAGCTGATCTCAATTTGGTTTCTGTATCAAGTATAAAACCATCCAACTGTAAAATAGTTTCCAGACAAGAAGGTAGAAAGCATCTAATGTCCGGACAAGTTGTTTTTACTGTTTTAGCACGTTCATCTACCAACGAACCAAATAGGCTGATTGCTGCTTCAGTAGGTCTAGCAAGCCCTGCAGACAATACGCAATATGGATATCTATCTGAGCATCACTCAACTGGAGAAACCGCACAAAGAGCTGGGGATTATGCGGAGGATATGGCTATGGAAATGCTTGCTACGACACTTGGTCTGCCAAACGATCCAAGTCTTACTTGGAATCAAAGAGAAGAACAATGGAAACTTTCTGGAAAGATTTACAAAACCCAAAATATCACGCAATCTGCACAAGGAAACAAAGATGGCTTGTGGACAACTGTAATAAGTGCAGCAATTCTAATATTGTAGATGTCATGTAAAATCCCATCAAAGTAGAATAAGGTTAAAAGCAATATTGTCAAAACTTCTGAAGTATCATAAATAGAGCCTTACATTATCTTTGAATATGCGCGATTAACATGTTAGCTGATTCAAATCATCACCATCACCATGTCATCGCATCAACATTTCCTCTAGCTATCTAAAAATATAGCAGCTTCCCACCAAAAATTCTGTGGCAGATGACTGTTCTGTTTTTGCATTATATGTTCAAATATATGCTGGATCTATAGAGTCATTAATACCCTTGAATGCCACCTAATACCATTGTTTATATATAGTGTTCTTAAAAGTACTGTATTATCGTGAGCAAAACTGACATCAGCTGTAGATATTGATAATATAAAAAAAGATCTTCAGCATGAATCTGCATTAATGACTGCGGCTCACATTTTAGTACGTCTTACTAAAGAAGGTGAAAGCTATGAGGAAATAGCAAGGGAGGATTTTAATAACAATTTGGAATTGGTGTCCGTTTGGATAGATTACATGACTGCAATAAATCGGATGTATAATTGATGGTAGCGATAACAAATGGATAGCAACAGATAATGGTATAATGTGGATAGAAAGAATACTAAATTATAAGAGATAATTAACTATGCTCTCGTATTATCCTATAATTGCTAGTTATGATGTGTTATATCATGATAAACTATGAAGTAGTGAATTAAGTATATAGAATCATATGAAATCCGTGCGTTAGTTATATGTGTTATGGTGTTATCATGAATTACAAAAAAATTAAGTGGCTTTAATGAGCTTTTTGAAATGGTCTCTATTTTTCGCTATTTCCTCATTCCATGTTTCTTCAGTATATCCATGAACTTCTATTCCATGTTTCTTGGCATTCTGCAATAGTTCTTCTTCTGTTTCGCCATACATGATATGTGTGCATACAGGATCCCCTGCATCTTTACAATTTAGACTCAAAGTCATTATAGAAGGGTTATATCATCACAGAACTTAAGTTTTACTTAATATCTCTGACTGAATCGTCTCTACAGATGCCGTGAGCAATAATCAGTCATCAAGTATATCTTTCTGAAACAATATGGTTTTAGATAAATACAGTCTTGGCTGTCAATAAATGAAAAATGAGGAGTTCGGGGACAGCATATGTTACTTGAAGAGGTTGAATAAGTGATCCGGACTCTATTGTTGCTCAAAATTAGTATTGTAGTTGTTATTCACAGGTTTCCTTTTTTAACTGAGTTCTAATTAATTACTTTGCATTATCGTTAGATTCCCAAATACCAAAGCTATTGTTCTCCGTGTCATGGCATACTGCGAAGTATCCCATATCTGGTACTGCCATTTTAGAAACAACTATTTTACCACCTAGCTTTTCTATCTTAGATGAATATTCGTCTATTGAATTTACATCTATAAAATTAGTAATATGTTGATGATGTTGTCCTTGTCTTTTCATCATTCCCCCGCTTATAGCCGCTTTATTTCCTTTATCGTCTGTCGTACTTATTATCCAGTATTCCATATTAGAGGAAGAACTACCTGCTCTAGGCCATTTTTCCATTTTCCATCCAAAGAGATCGCTATAGAACTTCTTTGCTCTTTCAACATCATCTGCAGGTATTTCAAAGTGAACTATTGTTGGCATGTTTTAATCTAAAAATCACGGTACTTTAAAAATAACAAAAGTAATAATAATTATACGCCTTCGTCAATAATACATGTTTTCTATGTAGTAGCCTCAAATTTGAAAAACATCCATTCATATTGGGAATAAAAGCATTGTTTCTGACTTATTAATGAACTACACATCAAGAACAAACTCTCTACAGCCGAAATTATTGTACAAGTACAAGAAGGGTGGTAGTCCAAGTTAATGACATATACTTTACATTCTTCTATTATTCATCTTCTTCATCATCTAATCTTTTATAACGTATACAATATAACGAGATGACAAAAGACAAGGGGTGCTGCTAGCTGACTGCTGCAATGAATGGTAATACCTTGAAAAAAAACTACGATACTAATAATAAATGCGACAGGTGCAATCAAAGGATTCATCCTAATTTCATAGAGCAAATTAAGATCATGATAACTAAAACAGGAAACAGATATGCTGTCGCGGGAATTATATAATCAGAGGATAGAAAATGACTTGTAAAGGAATATGTATACATCATAAAGCTTCTGGTCGTTACGCTACTGGACACAAACGTTGTCAAACATGTGACGTGTTTATAAAATGGGATGGAATATTCTGTCCTTGCTGTGGACGTAGATTAAGAATAGGACCAAGAAGTTTCAAGTTCAAGGCAAAATTAAGAAAACAAAAAGAGATACAGGAAGCTAAAAATAAAAAAAATATTATGTTATCTATACAATCTTAATAAAAGAGATCTACTACTACAATTCCCCAAAATTAGTAGAATGAGGTCAGTCAATGACCATTGCAAAATATCTTGATATCGATAAACCATCAAAATATCAGAAGACTTCGTGCTTATTTAATTTAGCTCTGAATGCGTGTATGTATATTAAGGCGTATTCTTAAAGTCGATTTGATGTCATCCATTCCAGACTCATACCGAACTTGGATATCATGATAAACTAAGCATAACTTATGGCAGTCTGTTCTCAAAAATGGTTCGATAGTGATCAAAATATTTGATTTATTGTTATTATTCAGCTTCCTCTTCGTTCTTTTCTTATAGTTATTCATTATCATTACTAAAAGAAAAAAAAGCAGAGGCTCGCCTATACCATACATTTAAAAAAGTAGAGAAAAAACCACTCCATAGCTTTAAGTATGTATCAGTATAAGCTAAGTTGAGTAGTGAGTGAAGCTTGGAATTAAAAAAAGTAGTGCTTGTAGTAGCAACATCAATAACAAAGACAGTGATAAGAGCGAATCTCCAAGTAGTCAACAGCTTGAAGATCTTTCAGATGATATAAAGCAAAGCTTCATCCGCGATTATAAGATGTACGATAGTCAGTAGTGCAATCGGTGGTTTAATGAAAAGAATAGCCCATGGGAAGTACAAAGGTTCAAAGAAGTATAAACTCAACTATATCTATGTTAACTACGATGATAAAACAGGATTCTGCTACAAAAATAAAACAAGATTCTCTTTCTTGGAGTCTCATGAAAAACAAAAACAAGAAAAAGAAAATACAAAACATTGGAAATGTGAAAAATGTAACAACCTCTTTTCTAGGTTTAAACAATTAAAGCGACATAAGGAAGAACATCACGCATACTAGTAAGGGTTTCAAAGGCAGTAAAGGTACATCATCAGATGTATTTTCATTCCTAAAGACAACCTTATCGATATATAGGCAAAATGAAGACTGGTTCTGTTGCAAGACCTATTCATAACAGGAGCGATTTTACTTTAATGAAATACCAATTAGGAATAAGATACTCTGATATTTATGGAGTACAGTGTGTGATATTTATTAGTAGATTCAGAGTTTACCATTTTTCCTATAATTTTTTCCATCTTCAGGTTAACAGAGGAGGTGTAAATATTGTATCATAAATTTACAGTTAATTAAAAGCACATGAAAACTGTACGCTAAATCGGGAAAACGCTTATAATGCTAATGTCTGCTAATCAGGAAGGAAATATTGGAAATTAAAGAAGGCCTGACGTTTGATGATGTACTTCTTATCCCTAAACGATCTCCTATAATTTCCAGATCTCAGACTAATTTAAAAACAAAACTTTCCCGCAATATTACGCTCAATATACCGCTTGTAAGTGCAAATATGGATACGGTTACTGAATCTGGCATGGCTATCGCTTTAGCAAGAGAGGGAGGTATCGGCATTATTCACAGATTTATGACCATTGAAGATCAAGTAGATGAAGTTCTGAAAGTGAAACGTTCTGAATCTGTCATCATAGAACAGCCATATACTATCAAACCGGATATAAGCGTTCAAGATGCAGAGGATCTGATGCTTCAATATGGGGTTTCAGGTCTATTAGTTGAAGAGAATGATAAAAGGCTTGCAGGCATCATCACTCGAAGAGATATTACTTTTGAAACAAATCATAACAGCAAAATCTCAGATCTTATGAGCAAGAATGTTATTACTGCTAAGGAAGGAACCACAATAGAACAAGCCAAGGATATTCTACATAATCATAGGATAGAAAAATTACCTGTAGTTGACAGCAATAATAGAATAGTTGGACTCATTACTAGTAAAGACATTTTAAAGATGGACCAATATCCGTATGCTTCAAAAGATAAGAAGGGAAGATTGCTTGTTGGAGCCGCAGTAGGGGTGAAAGGTGATTATCTAGAACGTACAGAAGCACTATTGGATGCAGGTTCGGATACCATAGTAGTGGATATTGCCCATGGCCATAGTGAGAATGCAATAAATACGGTACATATGATCAAAAAAGCGTTTCCTAACTGCGAGCTTATTGCAGGAAATGTTGCAACAAGGGAAGGTACAAACGATCTTATTAAAGCAGGAGTAGATGCTGTAAAGGTTGGCGTAGGATCAGGCTCAATTTGCATTACTAGGGTAATCACAGGATCTGGTGTTCCCCAGCTAACTGCGATTATCGAGAGTGTTAATGTTGCAAAAGAGCACGAGGTCCCTGTAATCTCCGATGGAGGCGTTAGAACCTCCGGAGATGCTACAAAAGCACTTGCAGCAGGTTCATCATCTGTAATGATTGGCAGCCTGTTTGGTGGAACTGATGAAAGTCCTGGAAAGACCATGATCAAGAATGGGAAAAAATTTAAAATGTATCGAGGGATGGCATCATTCTATGCCTCTCTTGGCAGAAGATATAGAGAAAGAGGTCCACAAGTGGTAGATTCTTCTGATGACCTAAATGATTATGTTCCAGAAGGCGTTGAAGCAATGGTTCCTTATAAGGGCAGCGTAGTTGAAATCCTCAGACAATTGGTTGGTGGTTTAAGATCCGGATTAAGCTATTGTGGCGCAAAAACAATTCTAGAAATGCACAAGAACGCAGAATTTATCAAAATGACTTCGGCAGGATATATGGAAAGCCAACCTCACGATGTAGACGTGATATAGCAGATACCTATAGCTGCCATGCATCTTCTATACGATAACAGACTAGATATTTATAAACAGTATTGAAAAATTGAGTTTAGAGTTATTAGAAGAACTATTTTCTAAATACTCTATTGTTCTAGCCATTATCATATAAAAAAATGAAATGATAATGCATCAGCTGTGATAGAAGAGAGGATAGTAGGTCAAGACCAATCTATATAATCTACTGTAGCATATTCGTTATTATGACCTCTTGAACATGTATGTGAACTATCGGCATTTGTCGCAGATGCTTTAAAAGCAAGAGTACTTGCTTCAGGGACATAAATTCCTGGAAAGACTTCGCCGCATGTTTTACATTGTAGCATTAGCATGGGCATTTTATTATTTTAGAACTGCTATATTGTTAGGAACAGGCTGTTTCAGCAGCTTTATAACAATAAGATGTCTAATTGGCAGAACGATTAGAGGCAGCAAAACGAACAATTGACACCAATACATAATCTATATCTGGGATAAAGCAGCCCAAATGTAACGATCTTGCTTAATATAATATAGTGTTAGAATAATAAAATGATTCTTGATTGATTTACTCAGATTTCTAAAAAGAATAATATAAATTCATAATAACATATACTAAAGAATAAAATACCAGCATTATTGGGTAAAAACTGTCTTTCTTACATAAAAGGCGAGTATTTATTGATACTTTCGAAACATGTTACATATATCCTACTTTAACGTATATAATACGATGATATGTGATGATGTTTTTTGATACAAAACAGTTTTCCTATGAGAGAATGGCATGTTAAGCACATGGAAAAGACAGTCATAAAATTCGTAACAGGACTGTCAGAGAATGCCACTATGTGGGAGAAAAGACAGAATAAACGATATGGTAGAATAAGTAGCATTTGCAGACAAGTAGGCTACGACATAAAACAGGGTGCTACAATTGAACAAGTTCTTTTGCTTTTACAAAAAATTAGAAATGATTCCTCTTTTTCCAACCTTCAAAAAAATGATGGGTCTATGGAAAGATTAAATGAACTAGATAAACACTTTCTGCCATCAAAGGAAGAAAAGAGATATTATTGGTAATATCTCCACCATTAGTATTTACATATCAAGATTGGGAGTATTTGTGAAAGCATATAGTTATATCAAGAGAGTCTAACGCTTATGATGCAAATGTTATGCCATGAATCACTTAGCTTCCCAGAAGCTACATGTTCTTAGGCTTTTTGATCATTCTTCTCTCTTATCGCTAACCAAAAACTATTACTACTCATCAATCGTTGTTTTAATACTAATAAATAATTGGTGATCACCTTTTAGACAGAGTATTCATACATGCGAATGGAAGATGGTTTGGGAGCTGACCAATTCATCGCTCATATCACACTTCAAGAGCTAGATGAAATCTGCGAAACAATGATCTCTGCGATAAAGTGGAGACATGCGAACAACGAAGAGCTAACACGTAGAATAGTAAAGGATATTTTGGGTGCAGTGGCCTATAGCAGGAGTACAAGTTTAAGAATTAGCGAAACATCTAAAGAATAACTTGTATAATTAATTGCATACCTAAACTGCTTGCTTATGAATATGCATATGATGATGTTGACTTAGCATAATATAATAGTAATTCAGTAGTTAGTTTATCCAATTTACTTGGATTGATAGCTATTTTTCCTCCTTTGTAGAAGGTTTTATGTGAAAAGGATAAAGCGCCAGGTTACTACCAAGATAGTAGTAAAATCAATTTATGAATCCCATACTAGTATACTCCTTGCAGTAATGGCACTAGCACCATACCTGCACTTCTAGACAACTGTTAGTCTTCCAATCAATGGCATTAGTCTAGTTGGTGTCATATAGCTTCAGAAATTATTTTTGCAAGTTCCACTTTATTTTGCAGCTGGTATATCTTTAGCTTAGCAAGCAACTGTTCTCGCATCTGTTTATAAAGGTTGACTTGTACTAGCACTGCTTTCTTTTCGGTACTAGTATTTTCTGAGGATGACATAGTATGTACAGACTGTTATATAAGATCTGATTATTAAGCAAATGTCTTTGGCTGACGATCGAATTACTAATCCTATTACATCGCCCACCAAATGAACATGATATCAATGTGTATTGTTTTTTTACTGGTTATTGACACTAACAAATGCATATCAAGTATAAATAAGTTCATTCCGTCTATATTTTATGGTGTTATAGGAAATAGGCAAAAGAAAAGTACTAAATGAATCAGCATTAAAAGAATTGGTAATGCCCCAAAAGGGCGAGCTGTTAGGCCGTGTAGTTAAACTGGTAGGAGGGGATAATATAATTGTAAAATGTACAGATGGAAAGGTACGAACTTGTCGTATTCGTGGAAAGATTAAGCGAAGAATGTGGATAAGAGATCATGATTTAGTATTAGTTGCTCCATGGGACTTTCAATCCGATAAGGCTGATATTCTATGGAGATATATTGCAGCTCATGCAGACAGATTAGAACAAGAAGGTCACCTTACTAATTAGGA
>Ga0126310_10000037_pt1 | contig 35514 bp, 36 predicted proteins | sample Plot60_FD_92540 | JGI IMG/M metagenome (GOLD analysis project Ga0126310, IMG submission 92540) | Serpentine soil microbial communities from UC McLaughlin Reserve, CA, USA - Plot60 | ecosystem: Environmental > Terrestrial > Soil > Grasslands | place: USA: UC McLaughlin Reserve, Lake County... | reverse complement strand
GAGATCATTGCTATAGCCGATCTGGTAACAGAGATGAAGGAAATTAAACATCCTTACAAATTGGGCATTAAAGCGAAAAAAGGAATCGACTATTAGACAAGATATGACTCCCTAAGAATTAAAATCAAATTACTAGAATAATCATATAATAACAGTTATTGTAGCCCCGTGTTTTTTTAAATATAAAATATAATATATCTGACTTTATAACCATAAAATCACTTGTATATTAGAGTCATTATTTTGCAGCATAAATTACAGCTGCTTTAACCGTAGATGTCTATCCGATCTGTAGACCCCCATCTATAATCTAAAACGCAAGACAAATATCTAGTCATGTTATAGGGCAACCTTAAAGTATGACGATTGTACGGTTGTACCTTTACAAATGGTTACTACCGAGATTAGAAAACTTCCTGAAGAAGGCGACATTGTTATTGCGACTATCAAGGAAGTTATGGGTCACGGAGCATATGTTAAATTAGATGAATATAACGGTATGACTGGGTTTCTTCACATTTCTGAAATTGCTACAGGATGGATTCGTAATATTGAACGTTATGTGAGACCAAAACAGAAGGCAGTTTTGAAAGTTATAAGAGTTGACAAAACTCGAGCTGAAGTAGATCTCTCACTGAAACAAGTATCAGGAGAGGAAAGAAAATCCAAGCTCATAGAGATCAAAAAGAATGAAAAAGCATCTGTATTCATGGAGATCGTAAAATCAAAAGCGAAAATTACTGATTCTCAGCTACATGAGATAGAGGATAAAATCCTTCAGAAATATGATTATGTTTATGATGTTTTTGAAACTGTCGCAAAGAAAGGAATTGAATCTATCCAAAATCTTGAATTACCGACTGATGTCTTAAAGGCTGTTGAAGAAGAAAGCAGCAAAATACAGATTCCACATGTAGAGATCAGAGGAGTAATGGAAATCTCTTTGAAAAAATCTGACGGGGTAGATACGATTACGAATATACTGACATCAGTAGAAGCAAGCAAGAGTGGTGTAAATGTTAGTGTCACATATGTTGGAGCCCCAAAATACAGAATTGTAGTAACAGCAGAAAACTTCAAAGTAGCTGAAAGAGCAATGAATAGTATAATAGAAAAAGTTCGTCTTGCGATTAGCAAATACAATGGAACTTTTAATTTTATTCGTGAGGAATCAAAAAGGACACATCAAGGATAGATACATGAAACACCTTATACGAAAATGTTCTGCATGTCATACATATACTTTGAAGCATGAGTGCCCAAAATGCAATGCACTCACATTTGATCCACGTCCTGCAAAATACTCGCCTGACGATAAGTATGTCAGATATAGGATTGCAGACCGCTATGCTGCGTCAGAGGAACAAAATTAACTTGCGTTGTCTAGAATAGATAATTTACCCATGTTATTTTAATTTAAACTCTCTTTGTAGTAGATTAATTCTAAATAAAGAGTAATTCTGCCATTGGTTTTGGTAACTACTCCCGATACGCCTAAAGAAGGAGTAATTAGACATAGCTAATTAACATACATAGTAATTACTCCTAGTATAGGAGCCAAGATTTCTATGATATGAATTAGCCAATATTGTTGGTTGTATTACTACCTGTTGTTGTACCGGTCATCATACTACCTGTTGTATTACTACCTGTTGTTGTACCGGTCATCATACTACCTGTTGTATTACTACCTGTTGTTGTACCGGTCATCATACTACCTGTTTTATTGGTTGTATTACTACCTGTTGCATTAATAACATTTTTAACTGCTGTATTTGTTGCATTAGTGCTGCGAGCTGCGTTGAGCACAGCGTTCAGACCATTTTGACTTACCAATGCGCTTGGATTAGCATCTGCATTACCAGTTTGATTTGCTGCTTTAGTTGTCGCATTAGTTATAGGAGTGTCTTGTGCTAGTGCTTTCTGAGCAAAATGGCCATTAGTCACAAATAATGATGCTAGGAGTGTGGCTGAGATAGCAATTCCATATAGCAATACATAGTTTGCCTTTTTTCTTTTGTTCATTAAGCAAAAGAACTCATATGAAATTTATTAATTTTTCTGACCTCTATTCTAACACTACGTTCAGTTTTGTATATATAGAATATTATATTGTATATCTAAATAAATTATGTTAACATAATTTGCCTAACGTCTAAGGTATAAGCCATTATTGGATAATAGTATGGTTGGCTAAATAAACTTATTACGATGCTTGAATTTTGCAATATAAAAACGATCGTGGTTGATAGATATTATACAGAATGTGAATGATATATGATATGTACACACAGATTTGCTATTCTTTAGCCTGTTTCTGTTATCTTCTTGCCAATAAATAGATGATAACACTTTAAGTGGGTGGGAGTAGATAATAGTCATATTGGAATAGTAGATGGTTTTACAATCATAAAATAAGCAAGCCAGCCTGTGCATTCTGTATGGTAAGTATAGCTTATGGTTCGCTAGCTTGTCCTAGATGTCATAGAGGTTAATGATATACACACTTTCAGTAACTTTTAGCATGGATTGTTTTATTTCAATTATTTCGGCTATAGTAGTATATACAAAATCTTGTATCTCTACTAGTATAAATCTCCAAAAGTAGTTAATATCACTAAATGATTTTGTACATAGCCCAAATTCAGTCAGTTGAGGGATTTAACCTAAGTAGCGGGGCCGAGAAGGCCCGCTGCTTATCCGATTTCCTATGTTATACAATAAATCTTTTCTCAGTGTTGAAACATCCCATTATACAGATATCGAGAACTAAAGCAAGTTCTTTTAGACAGTAAGGGGTAAACTAATAACAGATAGCGATAGGGTTGATAAGATAGTAGGAAATTCAACTCTAAATATGGCGAAGTGAAAAGGTATTTACGAAATTTGATGTAGCCTAAGTCTAGCTCTACCGGATCTTACCATGAACTGACGTAGTCCATGAATAATTTATTCAATTGTACACTTCTGGTCTGCGAATATCATTTCATGAATATATCAATATATGATGCAGACCCTCATCTAGTGTTCTATCATCATCTACTGCTGTTCTTAATGAAGTTATCAATTTGATAGGTACTAACTAGAGCGACTTATTATCAATAATAAACCTATATCGGACGTCAATATTTATTACACGCTCATAAGCCTTATTTACTTTCTCAATAGGGATACATTCTATATCACTACTGATATTGTATTTACTGCAAAATTCAAGCATCTCCTGGGTCTGTTTTATGCCGCCGATCGCTGATCCTGCAAGGCTGCGATGACCACTGATCAATGTAGCAGCCGCAATTAGTGTTTTTTCTCAGGAGCTCCGACCACAGCCATAGTTCCTTCTACGGCCAGCAGATTCAGGTACTGATCCCAGTCAATCTGAACTGGAAGAGTATTGATAATCAAGTCAAAATAACCTTTGAGATTTTTAAAAGTCTCTGGATCTGCTGTAGCATAGAAGTTATCTGCTCCCATTCTTTTTCCATCTTCTTGTTTTTTAAGTGAGTAGCTAAGTACTGTAACTTAGGCACCAAGTGCAGTGCCATTTTTACTACAATATGACCCAGGCCGCCAAGACCTATAATCCCAACTTTCTTACCAGGACCTGCCTTCCAGTACATCAGGGACTAATAAAGTGTAATACCTGCACATAGAAGAGGTGCTGCGCGATCTGAAGGAAGGTTATCAAGAATTGAAAGTACATAGTTTTCACTAGAACCACTACTTCCGCAGATAAGAAGATGATTGGCGATAATGGATTGGTAACACTGCATGAAGTTAATGTAATTTAGAATGATTTGTGTTATATCTCTACTGTTTTTTCTCATGGACTAGAAAATATGAAGTTATCGTTCTGTAGTTTTCCTAACTTTCTTAATGATGGAATAGACTGATTCTATCAAATTCTCATTGGAATTTTTCATTACCAGTGAGTACTATGATTTGTAGCCCTAACATTGGGGCATTGACATATGATGATGACATATCATACTGCTCCATATTATTTTACGTTATAATAATCAAAAATAATAAATCATCAGATCTCCTGTATCGTTTTGAGCTCTGCTACTTCTTTTTTACAATATTTTTGTCAACCTCGTCTAATTGTATTTCAAAAGTTGTTCACATGCTTCTAATTCTGCTAATATGACATCTCTCTTATCCATCCAGAGACTATGATAACTATCTAGAAATGAGTATATTACCTTCCTCACGTTCTTTTCTTCATAACCACATATCTTTGCTATAACCTTCATAGATGTTTCTGTCTCAGCAATATTCATTTTTCTCTATGATCATCTGTTGACTGTGTTGTATAGTAGTGGCAGTAGTATGCATCTGAATCTCCTTCTTCAGGACTATGGGTTAATTTGTCAAGATCTACTTTGGGTATTGGCATCCATTCTATTTTATTACTATAACAGATAGGACATTTTGCAACCGATACACTCTTTGAAGATAAATATGAAGCACACCAAAAACACGATTCGCAAAGCAGAAAATGTATTTGCCTGGAATTCTCTTTTTTGTCATCACCATCATGATGATCATTATTGTTTAATCTAGTCTGAAGTCCAAATATGCTAAATGTAATGACACCTCCTTTTATTATTTGTTTTAAAGTATAACAAACCATTGCCTTCCTACATTCGTTAAAATCTAATATTCCGCATAGTACTATTTAACTATGTTAGTATAGAAAGTTCTACAATTTAATATCTTTTGTTTGCCAATCTTTAAAACTAATCCTCTCTGTCATCAATCTTTGTTGTAACAATGTAGTACAATATTTTGTTTTTTCCTTCAATTTCTCTATGCCAAGTGGATAATATCATTTGCTTGCAGCCTTTAAGGCCTTCATTGTCTTTGTTTTGACATTAAAGATTAATCATGTCTGTTGTTACAATAATAAGAAAAATTATTAACATTGATATGGTAGTCCTGTGTCGTTAGTTAGTGGGATCCATTGTCGCTTTGGCTCTTGTTGTGGTTTGCAATAAAGATTTCATGACTGCGACCTTCCCAACATTGATATTACCGACTTTGTTGTTGTTTCTCTACCTGCTGCTCTGACGAGTGGTTATCAATTGGTTGTTCTTGTGATTGCTTTTGTTCCTGCTGACTATCACTTCCATGGCCTGAAATATATGCTTTTATCTCCTCTGAGCCGAACCCATGCAGAAGGAGTTTTGACGTTTGGTGGTACTTTTAGTGGTTGTGGGATTTTAAGACCAAGTGAATTAATTAGCTTCTATTAGATCTGCGTCATCATCATCGTTGTTACTATGATATGTAGATGATGTCGTTATCTCAAACCTATTCTTGTATCACATGAGGCAAAAAATCTCAATGGATATTTTATTTGGGTTCGAACTAGTCATTATTAAAAGCATTTGCAGCTTCCATATTACGTTGATTTTCTATTTCATCCGTACGAAAAACAATGAAGATTTCATATAGGAATCAGGTAACGAATATAATTAATATAGACACATTTATTGGATATATAATAAAGTGTTCATTCTCTTATTAGATTATTCAAGTATATGACGTGTATGTGGCGTATGGTCAAATAAGAAGTTTTATTTTTATATTATCTTATGTTAAAATAAAAAGATAAGTATGGATAGTTATCCATTTGAGGGTTTTTCTGCTATTATGTCATATTTACACAAAGGATGTTGTTATTGTCCTCCCTTGCATAGACCGCTAGGAGTACTGAGTGTGCAGAGGTTATCTTTGAAGTCATTGTTATTTATGTTTACAGGTAATCCGTTGCCATTGTTAATATCTTCAGTGTTCTGCTTTGCGATGTTAGAGTTTACTACATTATTGTGACTCTGAGGGTCTAAGAATATGCCATCATTGGATCCTTGTATGTTGTTACCTGCTATTGTGGAATCTAAGCTATTTACAAATGTAACTCCAGCCAATGCATTGCCGTCCATTACATTAGATTCTATGTCTGCACCTCTTGCAGAATGAGCTGCTACTGCAATCGTGTTTTTATCCATTATATTCTCTGAGACTATTGTATTACGGGTACCGGTCATAAATACTGCAATTTGATTTTCACCAAAGATTAGCCGTGACACTTTTACATCATTAGAGCCTGTAGCTAAAACTCCAGCTTGGAAGTCTCTTACCTGACCTGCTCCATTTATTTCTACGTGTGCTGAGGCTGGTATCATTATTCCTACCTTTGAGCTGCCTCTACCTGGACCATCAATTGTATAGCCATTCATGTTTATTGTTGTATCATCGTTTCCTACTATTAGCCCATCTCCAGAGCAGTTGAGGTTAGAAGTTAATGTGACATTTCCTGAAACTACCTGCCCACAAGCAGGGTTCGTGGTTGCAGAACTGCCAGATGTAGAATCCGCTGGCGATGTACCAGTATTGCTAGTCGTTGCTGCTACGAGTGTGGGTTGCATTATCAATGTACCTAGTGCAGCCAAAGACACTAGTGTTGCTACCATGTATGACATTGTAGTTCGATTCATTCATAGAACGCTAGGAGATAAACTATTTATGTGAAACCCTATTTTGTACTACAGTTCATCTGTATGTCTATTAGACATAACTATTTATTGACTTTATTGATTGTAACTATTTTTTAGTAAAAGTAATCTATCTACTAAGCAAATAGTTTCCTGCTTTATCACATAAATAAAATAGGTTATAAAAGTAAAGATGCAATTTGATTATAAATTCTCTATCAATATACATATACAAGACTAATGATTATTATCTATGTCTCTAGAGTTGACCACATACATTAAGTTCAATAGCATACAGACTATAACAAGTGCAAAGCATTAAAACAACCTAATTTTGGGACTTTTAAAATAGATCAATAACGGATATAATTCAGTTATTTATGGATTCGTTAATTCATGCTTTTAACGCGTCTTTATCGTTGCTTGAACCAAGCACTATTAGAGTCAGATGTACGATAAATTCAAAATCTAATAGTCAAATAGACAAAAAGGCTCATTTGATTGCAATTAAACTTCCTGATTTTATTATAAGACTTTGCATATAACGCTAGCTATACAAATTATTGGTTCTTCTGTAATTGTAACAAGAATTATAAAGAAATTGCCATTGATCATTCGTACATGAAGATTGCCATTGCCGGAGCAGGTGTGGCTGGCAGTTATCTAGGTAATTTGCTTCAAAAGAGAGGCCACGACGTAGAAATCTTTGAATCATCAAAGAAAGAAGATCATTGGGCAGTATGTGCATGGGGTGCCTCGAGAAATATACTTTCAGAATTTTCACAGTGGGCTGGCCTCGATTTTGATGATTATATTTTGCATGCTGGTAAAACCCTGAGAATGGATCTTCCAAACAATATTCGAGAATATCTTGATCTTAGAGGATTGGTTACCTATAATAAATACAGATGGGAGCATGATCTATTAGAAGGGATCAAGATCAATTATGGCACCAGATGTATTCCACAAACTTTTCCGTTTAACAACTATGATTATGTGATTGATTGCACTGGACTTCATCGTACATTACTTCCAAAATCAAAAGAGGATTTCATAATACCAGCTTATGAGTATCTAGTCGAAAATATCCGAGGCATGAATGAATTTTTTGTGATAGGTTATAAAGGTGCACGAGGCTATTTTTGGTATTTTCCTCTGGATAATGGAAAAGGATACATGGGTGCAGGTGATCTTGACAAGAAATATTATGGCATCAAGGAATTTTTCAAACAACATCTTGAAGCCAAAGTTATAAAAAAGATAGGTAGGCCTATACGTCTGGCCCCTCCCAAACGCATGGAGCCATTTAATTCTAGAAATGTGATAGGAGTAGGCGAATCTATTGGATGTGTATTTCCTATGTTAGGAGAGGGTATAATTCCTTCTCTATTATGTTGTAAAATTTTTCTAGAAGTACTTGATAAAAGTAGTATTATATTTGATTTCAAGGAATATAGAAGAAAGGTACTTGATAAATTCAGATACTATGACGATGTTTACAGAATCGTCAGACTAAAGATGGACGGTAAATTAAGCACAGTCAAGCACTTTAATTTATTAATGAGTATGTATAGAAATATGAAGAAAGAAGAGAGCCGATTTGGCTTTGAGGTAAGTTTCGATAAAATGGCAAGACTTGTTAATGCGTTGTAGTCGTTATTGTTATAATCACAAGATTTTAGACCTTGGTATTGATTGGTGTTATCAAGTCAAAGTTATAGCAATTTTTTATGCGGTATTATGAGCATTGCATTATAAATTATATCAATCTCATAGTTGTCATGAATTATGTGCCGTAATTATTTTTGCTCTCGTCTTTGCAGCCGCTGCTAATACTTTGCAGGGACAAAAATCTACTTCTGCCCAATCTCCAACACAGAATATGTAAGATGATGTATTCTAGTGTTTAGACAGATTATTCTGCTCTTTCTGCATTCATTTTAGGTTCAGCTTGGGATGATTTATTAATATCCACATTACCATTTACTGACGGCGGCGAATTGCGTTTCATTATTTTCATCAAGTAATTTCTCATACTCTGTTTTTCTTCTTCGGTTACTTTCCCATCAATTAAATCTATAAGAAATAAATATATTGTTGCACCAATCTGATTTTGACTAAATAAGGCTTCCGCCTCCACACTGAATTGACTTTTCCTATGCCAATACCCAATAGCCATTCCAAGTGGTACATATATTGCTATAAATACTAAGGCAAATATCCATATACTACTAAAGATTGAATGCATAACAGGCACTCTGTCAATTAGCAATCTATATTGAATAGTAACGAAATTGGCAAATGTCATTAAAAATATCAAATAAATACTATGGCCATTTCTAAAATCAAGCCAACGCCTTCTCCAATTATTATTTCCTATTACCAACATGAAAATTCTAGATAATCTAGTCTTGTTCAATGGCATCACATCATCTCTTAACGGTAATTTCTTCCTTTGTATTATGGTGTTATCAACCACCTAATCATTGGAAATTTAAGGCAATACTTTGATGTTATAAAATAATTATTATACAGGATCAATAGTTACGAAAGATTACAAATATCATTTGTTACAACAATGTCATTTAAGTCGATCATAAGTACCTGACTGACCATCAACCATCAAAGAGAATTAATATTATTTGTATGTAATTGCCTGATATAATATTTCTGACCAATTTTACCTAAGGCAATGTGCCTTATCTAGAAGCATATCTTTTCTCCAAAGCAGCATATTTATGCAGATCAACAAATTTGTTAAAATCTTTAAATGTGACCATCATTCTACGCGCTTGTTGTGTAGTACCACTATTTTTTAACTCTAAGAACACTTGCTTTATTGCAAAAGTTGCAGCATAAAGGCCAGATAATGGAAACACTACGATCCTGTAGCCCATCTTCAATAGATCCTTCGATGGCAAATTAGGCGTTAATCCTTCCTCAATCATATTAGCCACTAATGGAGCATTGATCTCCTTAGCAATTCTTTTTAATTCTTCGGTTGATCTTGGCGCCTCAATAAAAATTACATCTGCACCTGCTTTATGGTATGCTCTGCCACGTTGGATTGCCTCGTCTAATCCAAGTGGAGCTCGTGCATCTGTTCGAGCAACAATGATAAAATCTTTATCTTCACGTGCCTCTACTGCTGCTTTTAGTTTCATGATATAGTCATCCTTTGAAACAACTTCTTTTCCTATCATATGACCACATCTTTTTGGCCATACCTGATCCTCAAGAAAAATACCTGCTGCACCAAGACTTCGGAGATCACGCACAAGCCGCCATACGTTGAGTGGATTACCATAACCAGTATCGACATCGACTATTACCGGAATGTTTACTGCACGCATAATTCTCCGAGCATTATCAATAGTTTCACCAGCATTTAGAAATCCATAATCAGGCATTCCTAGTAAAGTTGCAGCAGAACCATAACCTGTTTGAAATATTGCATCAAACCCTACTTTTTCTGCTATTCTTGCGCTTAACGCATCGAAAACCCCAGGTAATACCATAATCTTTTTTTTGTCTTCAAGTTGTTTTCTCAACGAAAGCTTATTTTTTGTATGTTGTTTTATCACTAGCACTGGACCAAATCTTTTGGAATATTAATTTTTTATCTTCATTTCTCTTGCCTTGATAAGGCTGTCTAATACGATCATTTCTTAACAATTGTGATTTTATGATCAAATCAAAGGGGAAAATTTTACTTTTTTAGAGTTTTTCTATATTACTAAGATATATATCCATAGCGCTATCAGTATCAGACAGAACTATTGTCGGATGAAAAAATGCCATTACAAGTTTTTGGTTTCATATCACATACTATTATTCTTTCCTTCAGCTTTTACCTTAGTAATTTCGTATGAATTATCAGGCTGTTTCGTGACGTACACATTACAGATTCGGCATATAGTATTTTACAGGAGGATCATGACTAAGAGCCATTTAACCACACCATGAGTGTACCGCATGAGTACAATTCATTGTCATTAAAGAAAAATTACTTAAGACCATTATATGCTTATCGGAGTTAATAGATACAAGAATGCAAAAATGTAATGATTAGACATTTATAAATGCGCAGTAATTGCATATATTTCTTGAATATTCAATCGACGTTGCAAATAACATAACTGTATTATAGATATCCCATACCAACATTAGGATATGTATATATCTTAGTAGTAAGTTTAAAATATCCCAAACTATGCCACTTATTTTGTAAATTTTAGGGTGAATATGAGATGTCAATTCAACAAGGTTCGGCTGGTGGAATGCCAGTATTAATATTGAAAGAGGGAGCTAGCCAGACTAAAGGTCGCGACGCTCAGAAAAACAACATTACTGCCGCAAAATTGATCGCTGAAATAGTAAGAAGTTCTCTTGGTCCTAGAGGTATGGACAAAATGCTGGTAGATACTCTTGGCGATGTCACAATTACAAATGATGGTGCAACTATTTTGAAGGAAATCGATGCCCAGCATCCAGCAGCTAAGATGATGGTTGAGATTAGCAAAGCGACGGATAATGAAGTAGGCGATGGTACATCATCAGTAGTAATATTAGCAGGTGCTCTAATCGATAAGGCAGAGGAACTGGTTGGGAAGGATGTACATCCAACAATCATAGTGGATGGTTATAGGAAGAGCGCTACTAAGGCTATTGAAGTTCTTAATCATATTGCTCAGAAAATTGACCCCACTGAAAAAGATCAACTTGCTAGAATTGCAAAGACATCTATGCAAACAAAACTTGTCTCGAAGGAAGCCGACGAGCTTGCACAAATTGTAGTCAACGCAATATCACAAGTATCGGAAAAATCTGATTCTGGCTACAGAGTGGATATTGACGATGTTAAGGTTGAGAAGAAGGCTGGTGGATCGTTACACGAGACCAAATTAATCAAAGGTATTGTTCTTGACAAGGAAGTTGTGCATGGTGGAATGCCAAAAAGAATAGAAAAGGCAAAGATCGCACTTATCAATTCTGCACTTGAAATTGAAAAGACTGAGTTTGATGCCAAAATAAATATCAACTCTCCAGAACAAATGAATATGTTTTTGGAGGAAGAGAATAGGATGTTAAAAGGTATGGTTGACAAAATTATTGCTGCGGGTGCTAATGTGGTTGTTTGCCAAAAAGGGATTGATGATATAGCACAACATTACCTAGCAAAGACTAACATATTGACAGTACGTAGAGTAAAAGAAAGCGATATGACCAAGTTAGCAAGAGCGACAGGCGCACGAGTAGTAAATAATCTTGAGGATCTCACAACTAGAGACCTTGGTTCTGCTGATTTAGTAGAAGAACGCAAAGTCGAGACAGACAAATGGGTATTCATCGAAGGTTGTAGACATCCCAAATCTGTAACCATACTAATCAGAGGTGGATCACAAAGAGTGGTTGATGAAGCCGAACGCTCAGTCCATGATGCGCTAATGGTTACAAAAGATGTTATTGAAAAGCCGGCTATTGTTGCTGGCGGCGGTGCTCCTGAAGCGCATGTAGCAGGTAAATTAGCTGAGTGGGCAAGTACTCTCTCTGGTCGTGAACAACTTGCAGCGCAAAAATTCTCAGAAGCATTAGAAGTGATTCCACTTACATTGGCAGAAAATGCAGGCATGGACCCGATTGATACGATGACAGAGCTGCGCGCAAAACAAAGCAAAGGCTCAAAATGGACTGGAGTCGATGCAAGAAACTCCAAGATCACAGATATGTCAAAGCTAGATATTGTAGAACCATTATCTGTGAAAGAGCAAATTATTAAATCTGCTACAGAAGTTGCGTCGATGATTCTGAGGATAGATGACGTAATTGCATCAGGCAAGTCAGCTGGTGGCCCACCAGGCGGCGGAATGCCACCAGGAGGCATGGGCGGCATGGGTGAAATGTGATGGAAACTCAAAGGATGTCAGCTATCTCTAGCTTTGTTTCCTTTCCTTTACTTTTTTAATTCCACAGAAATTACTTCTTTTATCCAACTGCCTGTCTCATTCATATTCAACAGCCTATTCAAAAAATCATTCCATGAAACAAGTCCATATGCATGAACCCATTTCATATAGTGTTCCTTAATATCATCAAAGGCTTGGCTGTGATAAGAGCAATATTTTTTTGTTGTCGGTACTTTTCTTGAACAGGCACAACAATCTTTTTGCATACAAAGCTCATTTGAATTAAAGTTTATTAAGATAGTCTGAGCAAATTCTGACTAGTTAAAGATCTGCAATATAGATTTGATAATTACTGTTATATTGCTATTTGACTGTATTCCTATATGAAAAGATACTTAGCTCCTTGAACTATATACTGGACAGCTATTGCAGCGATAAAAACTGCAAATACCCTGATAATAATCATAGAACCATGTCCCAAGCATTCGATATGTAGAATTTACTATGAGTAGTATTACATAGGATAGCACTAATTACAGTTACAATAGATAACATTGTGACTATTAGTCCAGCAGTTTGAAATGAAATTATTACCGAAGCATAGTTCCTTGACCAGCAAGCAAAGTAAATGCTAATGGCACCAGTCTGATTCTTCTAATGCAGGATCGCTAACTCCTTTCCCTAACGTTCTCTTCTATTCCTTCATTTCCAAACAGCCATACAATGAGTAGTCAATTCAATTGGTACTATAAACGGTAATACCTCATCTGCAACCATGAAGCTGTAAACACCTATCCCGAAAAGTAAATATTCGAGCACCTGCTACTGCAAACATAATAAGCAAAATATACGTCATATTAAAGAATATTTAATAAAAGTTAAATGCAAAATATCAAATAATTTTATGATAATTATGTTAAAATAGCTGGAAATGAAGAATTATGTGTAATTTGATTAGCGAATAGCGGGGATATTGATTAGTGGATTAGATTTAAATAATGATCACAAACTTCATTTTCGATAAACTTATTTATCTACAATATTTTAAGATGTCTACTACCTATGCGTTACAGATCCTCTAAAGCTGTTCTGATAGTTGCTGTGGCTTATCTAGCAGTTATTTTCGCTTTAGCATCAGGTGTATTTAATGCTATTATAGAGGGAGGACGTCAGGGTGCAGCATCATTTATCTTACCTACAAGGTCAGTTCAAACAATAGGAGAAACAATTGTAACAACAATGATTTTATTTATGGGAATGGTTGGAGTTTTCCTGGTTTACAGATCTGGAAAAGCAACAACTCTGAAAACTCGAGAGGCATTATTAGCATCAGGTTTTGCTATCACAGGAATGGCTTTGATACTAGGTTTTAGGCTAATAGACTTTAAAGTTTAATCCCTTGATTTTGAAAAATAATTGTTTTTGAATTTAGAAGTGGATGTGTTATTATCTGTACAGAGAGATCCCTCTCATTTATTATTGATACATTTAACTTCACAATACTCTTCTTCTGAAGAAGCCTCTTGCTGGCAGGCGATTGAACCCATTTATTATCCTTTTTGTAGCGAATCATGCTCGTTACAAGAATAGGAATGTTTAGATATTTACCATACTTTAAAAGTAGCATAAGAAAAATTGAAAGTAAGTGGTTAAGATTACTTATGCCATGTCCCGAGTGAATATCTATTTTTTTGTAATACATATTATAAAAGCTGTTTACAGAATCAAAAATAACAATTGAAGAATCTGGCAATGAGTCGATGATGTCCATCATTAATGATTCAAATTGACCTTCACTAGGAAGATAAATTTTAATTGTATTAGGTGAATTGCTCATGTTCTTCAGCAATAATCCTGCACTTACATATGCTGTGAATGCAGTATCAAGGTCTATGTAGATTACTTTTTGGTATTTTGATGCAAGCATGGAAGTAAAGCAAAGCTTTGCATAAGGATCGTTAAATGTTAGAGTATTTAACCCATTAGCACTAACAATGTCGTCAAATGCTGTACTCAACATGTCTTAGTCTATATCTAAGTATAATATAATAGATTATATCTTGCTAGACTGGGATTATTTTATAATACTGCACAAAAACCACATACATTATTTTCTGCGAACTTCCAGGATGTTTTATTTTTTCCAATACCACAACCGATATTGGTAATTGAATTCATTTTTACCTTCAGATTCGATGATCAACTAAAGTCGATACATTTGATATACATATGACAGAGACACTGTAGGCCTAATAATATACTATAAGATTCTATTTCTCAAATTTCAATTATCTGCACTTTTACTCTGATTCATTATTACTCAAATGAGGCGTAGCTAGATTTTATAAGTTACCGTCTTCTCTAGATGATATTTGATATCAAATGCAACTAAAGGTTGGGTTCTTTACCTGTGACTCGAAGTATAATGATTACTAATATGACTATAGGAAGTATTGTTCAAGCATATCCAAAAGATCATTAAGATACAATAATCAATAGAAGTATAATATTTTACAATATCATATCTCAAAATATGGCGATAACACATAGATCATAGATCTGCCATGCCAAATTTGAAATAGCATTGATTGCATTTGAACTTTTCTTTGGATGGAATGCCTGATACTACTTCAAGAAGGCTTTTTGTTTTGCATCTAGGGCATTTTCCGTATACAGTTTTCTTGGGCAATGATACACATTACAATAAATAAATATTTAGAATATATATTTTTGTTCTTTTTTCTTATGCTCAGGATTTTATGCTGTCGTAAGTAAAATTCAACTAAAATTTAGGAAATTTTGTCAATACTCAATGTGGAAAGTAAATATAGTTCATAGTAACCTAATACCCAATAGAGCGCTTAGACCTTTATTCTATATGGGAACAAAATAAAGTAAATCCAATGTAGTGTAATAGCAATAAATTGATTCCATCTGTCATATTTATGATTTCAATGCTGTGTAAATTGTTTAACAACTATCGGAATGAATTAAAGGTTAAGAAGGATCATGAAATGGACTTTTAAAAAGACTGTTGTTTTTTGCCCTTCTCTCCCTGTCCTTCAATTACAATCATAGTCAGGGTTGATCTTACTTTATCAATCCTCCTCACATGCCAAGTAATAATTTCTCTTAGCTTATCCATGGTATCTGATTTAATTTTTACAACGATATCATAAACGCCATATACACCACTGACCTCAATTACTTCAGACAATTTTTTCAATTCTTTTATGATCTCCTCCTCTGATCCAAGATCACAGTTAATTAATACATATGCTGTTGGCATGGTTAGTATTATTTTACGTGGCGGGTATTAAACTGTTTTTAACTATTATATAATTCTTGTAAGTAATTAATCTATTTTTTATGCTAATCGTTGCCCTATCACAAAAGGATCGCAAAAAATAATATAGTATTGCCAATAGTTTTGCAGATTATTGACAGGATAATTCATTTAAATTTGTCAGAATATGCATATGACATGAAAATAGTAAATTTTTATACAATATTCCTGCTACTTTGTGCTTATACCATAGCTAATTTTTAATTTATCTAGTGCAATCACCATGGTAATGATTGATCTAACATTAGAAATTGCATCTAACCTGAAGGTCTTTCCAGGCTTGTTTCGACCTTCTTTTGTAAGATGCTCAAGATTCAACATCATGGATATGGTTCTTAAGCAATGTTCTTAAGCACTCATACAGGAACTCATGTAGGCGCGCCTTCTCATTTTATATCCGATGCCGATAATGTTGACCAGATTTGCTGTCAATAGATTTTTTTGCAGGAATGCGTTATTACTAAGGATTCCAAAGCAAGCCAATCAGCAAATTACTTATGAAGATATTATTAACTAGGGAATAAATGAAAATGAAAGTGCAATAGTAATTTCTACAGGATAGGAAAACAGGCTGAAAAGATAATATGTGTTTGATAATCCTGGATATCAGCTGATACTGCAAAACACCTAGTCGAAAAAAGTCAATGCTGTTGCAATAGACGCACCAAGCAGACATAAGTATTAAAGAGACTTTACTACTCATAAAATTCTCTTATCAAACAATATTCTAATAATAGAGAACCTTGCAATTTAGAGAAGATAAATAGAAAACTGTTTACATTAATTGCTATCCCATTAAAATTAATAGGATCAACAGGATCTCCAGTATGTGCTATTGCAATTGAAGAATAATATGCAGGTCCGATATGAAATTGTAATCTACTAATATTCCTATACTTTAGGCAAAGGATATCATGATGAGCATTAATAGTACCTCTCCTACATACATACGACTAAAAGCTTTAATTTTTATGCATATCTAATTTGACAAGTGCATACAAATACAGTAGCCAAATTTAGTTATTATGGATTAGCACCATTCGAGATCGAGGTAATTTATAACGTACTAAGTTCATCCTTTGATGTATATGAGGAGCAACTTGCGATAGAGGGTAATCAGTATGTCACTATGGTTGAAATTGAATTTCCGCTCCCATTTAATGAATCTTTCTTCCAATTTCTCACAATGGAGAGATGGTACAGGATTAAGGGTATAATCAAAGAAATTAAGAGGAGGAGGGGTAAAAAGGGAGTCAAGGTATTCATATGTTTTTTTGGAATGACACCAGAAATAAATTTTCATCTAATATTTTCACTAATGAATAAAAGCAATAGGCAATTTGAGATAGGCATTGAGAAAATTGAATATTTAGTGGACATACTACCCATGCAGCTTGGGACGCTACCTGCCAATATAGAGGAAATCACATATTCTTATGACGAAGATACTTTCAAATGGAGTCCTCATATTGCAAGGAGTAATGGAGGTTTACAATATATTTTCAATAATAACAGGGAGTGGACTAGATTGATATAGTTTTAAATCATAATTGACTGCTAATCGAAGAATCATACAAAATTTTACTGAGCTCTCGATATTTTTTATCTATAAACTCCAGTGACTCTGATAGCTTCTTTGATTTACCGTATTTAAAACGAATTAATTCCCTGTGCCGCCAGAAATGTTTGCCCTCTGAAATCGAGATAGTTGTAAAATAGTCAGGTCCTTTTAAGCTGTCAGGCAACTTTACATTAAAAGGAATAACATATTCAATAGTAAACCATTCATCACCATCAGGGTAGTCATTTCCTGTAATAATATCAAAGTACAAATGTAGAACATCTTCTACTGTTAAGCCGTATTCTTGAATGAATGGATGTTTAATAAGAGACCTGTGATAGTCCATATTTAATAACTTGGGCTCAAAGTAAACCTTAATTATAGATCTACGAAATATCTCATTTGACTCTTTAAGGTTCAAAGATAGTATAACGAAGTAGACCTATTTTATAATCTTTTTAACTAAGAGATTGTAAATTTTTTATAATGACAGATAGTCGTTAAATCACGTCAGACTCAATTCAAACACATATTCTCTAAATTTACCTACAATTAATATAATCCTATAGAATCTTTTACTTTTACTGCCATAGAGCGGGGGTCGCCTAGCCTGGTAGGGCGTGGGATTGCTAATCCCATGTTCGTAAGAACTCGTGGGTTCAAATCCCACTCCCCGCGCTTTTATCTAGCTCTGAAAAATAGGAGTTTTATAACTTTTTAGAGTGCATCTGCTGTATACATTATTACTACATAAAACTTGATTGATTACTAAAGTGTGAAAATATTAATTATTAGTTATGCCTGCAATAGAACAGCGGCTTTAATTCGTAGCCTATCTTATATGTAGGAGAGACAATTTATCTAAATCACATATAAAAAAGCGAATACGATACATGGAAAATATAAATGAAAATGTGGATAAGTATTTAATGGATGAGAGGTATCACAATCATAACCTGACAATCAATGCAAGTAAACGAGCAGATTGACACGCTTGATAAAAAGCTTTTGAATGAGATTCAATGGATTTTTCCTCTTACTGAGAGGCCTTTTCACGAAATTTCCAAACGCTACAATGTCACTGAGGACGAAATCATACATAGAATTGCCTATATGAAGGACCTAGGTTTAATCAGACAAATTAGCGCTATTTTTGACACTAGGCGACTAGGCTACAAAAGTGCACTTATCGCATTTGCAATTGAAAACGATAAGCTTGATTACGTGGCTCATGAAGTTAATAAACATCCTGGTGTTAGTCACAATTATGAGAGGAATCATGAATTCAATATGTGGTTTACACTTGCAGTTCCTCCAGACGGGGATCTGAAGGCAGATTTAGATCTGATGGCTTCACTTGATGGTGTAATAAAATACAGGCTGCTACCTACTCTAAAACTTTACAAAATTGGTGTCAGGCTTGACATGGTTAGTGAAGATCTGGAAAATCCAAAGCCCACAGATGAGATTAAAAAATTGAATCCAAAGAGATTTGACCTTACAGATCGTGACAAGGATTTTATTCGCCAATTGCAAAAAGATCTGAGAATAATTCCAGAACCGTTCAAGGTATTAGCGCAAAACCTCAGCGTTACAACAACCGAACTCTTTGCGAAAGCTAAAGAATATGAGCAGATCGGAGTTATGCGAAGGTTTGCAGCAATATTACGTCATCGTGATGCAGGTTTTTTTGGAAATGGGATGATAGTATGGAACGTGCGAGAAGAAGATGTTGATGAAATCGGCTACAAACTGGCATCTTTTCCACAAGTAAGTCACTGTTATAGAAGACCAGTTTATCAAGACTGGCAATTCAACTTATTTAGTATGATTCATGCACGTACATCTGAAGCGGCAGAAAAAATTGCGGCTGAGATGTCAGAAGTAGTTGGAATCAAAGATTACAGGATTCTGTTTAGCTTGCGGGAATTTAAGAAAGAACGAGTAAAATATTTTGAAGAGCATCGCTGATATTTTGTTACTATTAAAATGATACAAATGTAGCATTGCCAATGATTTGAATAATTTTAATAGTATGTTTAATAGCTAGAATTTGTGAGAATTTTTATAACGATATTTGAACCTGCATGAAACTACATCAGGTTATAGGTTATCAAGACGGAATTCAATCCATCAGGTATATATCCTTCTAGAATTTCCCCTTAAGAAATGACAGATTCAATATAGAAGTTATTGTTATAAAGCTCAGTCATATATGCTAATTCGCCTTCAGTTAAGTAATTACCATCTGACATTTCTGCGATCGTCCCAATTTCTTCAATATCAGTAACAGTGGGTAATACTACAGACACTTGTTTTTGTGATAGTATAAACTTGATTGCAAGCTGATATATATCCCAGCCTTTTGTATTTAGAAATGGTGTCATTTTTTCTATTTTTTTCATTGCTTCAGTAATCCATTCTTTCGTCCTATTTGCCCTGTGATCATTTTTATCAAATATCGTTTTTTCGTTAATCTTCCCAGTTAATACCCCAGATGCATCTGGAACTCTAACCATAATCCCTACATCGTATTTTTTTGCATTGTCCAAAAGAGTTCTGCCTGGATCCTGTTCTAATAGATTATAAACTGTTTGAAGGCAGGTTATATTTCGTTTTTCCATTGCAATAATCCCCTCATCTTCCCAACCAATAGCAGGACCTAATGCAATACCATAACTTTTGATCTTTCCACTATGCACAAGGCTATCAAGGGAGAGAAATAAATTGTCATTTTTTATAGCATCCATCTTTGGATTATGAAGACTGTAAACGTCAATGTAATTGGTTTGTAAACGTTCCAAACTCTGCTGTAATGCATATTCTAAATAATCAGGATTATGTTTTTGAGGTATCTCATTATGTCCGACTTGTTCGACATTATACATATCATAACCCCATTTTGTAGAGTAAATCACTTCATTTCGCATGCCTTTGAATGTCTGTGCGATTAGCTTTTCACTTTTACCTTTTCCGTACATATCTGCAGTTTCATAAAAATTGATACCTACATCATAAGCGCGTTTCAACATCCTGATTGCCTCATCATCATCAATCTTTTTTCCCCACCAATCTAGGCCAATAACCCATGCGCCAAATCCTATTTCGCTTACTTTAATTCCGCTCTTTCCTAATTTTCTATATTTCATAGTTAATTTAAAACCCCATAAATTTCATCTAATATCTGGTTAAATTTGAAATCGTCTAACACTGGTTGATTGCTCTTGTTATCAGTAGGCATAACGAAATCAATAGGAATCCATGACTTACAGCCTACCCATTCAGGTTTAATATCAACTTCCACAGGATTGCTTATTTTGTATACTCTTAATAAGACTATGCTCATAGGTTTTTTAGGATTATAATTCATTCTGACATCCACATAGTTATCGTTCCATATGTGATATTTTTTGAGTGCTTGTAGAAATGACTTATCAGTAACCTCTTTAACACCTACAACTTTTGCATAGGAAGTAATTCTATTTGTGCCATTTATTGGAGCGTTGTGTAGCACATCAGATAATTTGTGAATATAATCTGGCTGTATAGATTCTTCTGATTGATGTTCAAACGTCGGATATAGCAAAAAGCTATTATGCTTTACCTCAAACCCTTGTCTATATTCCATGATTCCGCCCTTTCGTAGAATCAGTATCTGACGCCCTTCTTCAAGAGCTTTGCAAACTATTGCCCATTCCTTAAGCGCAGCCATTATCCTTATCCTAGACTCTTAATGATGCTCTCAACGTCCTTATAAATGCAAACTATCATTGGAGTATCTTTAACTACATATCTACTTACCTGAGTTTCACGCAACTGAATAATTAAATCCTGAAAATCCGTTAGGTCATTCGTTTCAAAAGCAAGCATAAAATCTTGATCGTCAATGCCAAACGAATATGACGTATTTAGTCTAACTTGAGGAAATTTTCTCCCAACCATTATATGTTCCTGCATCATTTTCCTACGTTCGTCAAAGGGAAGCAGATACCAGTCCCTTGACTTAACAAAAGGATAGACGATGACATATTTCATAGGTGGCTCATCTGTTACAAATCCGGGAACAACGTTATTTGAGTATAATGATGCTCTAGAAGCAGACAAATATATCTGTGAAGGCTCTACATATTTTCCTAAGATTGTAGAATAAATTTTTGATGCAAATATTTGCATCTTTTCAATCGAATCGGAAATCATCCATAACATGAATTCTGCATCATCGCGTAGTCCTAAAGTAGAATAAGTTCGGATTTTCATCTTTGTGCTTGCAACTTCTATTAAGCCTAGAAATTCTTTTGCAGCCTCCTCTTTACCAATTTCATTTAGCCAACGCCATTTTGGATCAACTTTAAAGAACGAAAAATTTAGATATAATTGCGGCGTAGTTGCTGTCTTTACTATTTCTTCACCAGAACTCATTAATCAACAAAGAATATAGAATCATATTTAAAACTAGATGGCAAGTAACTATTTTTGAGTAAATGACAAAAATTGGGCACAAATAAACGATGAAATACAGAATAAGGTTTTCAAAATAAAAGAATCGTCATTGTCATCATTTGTCTTCTTCTAATCCAAGCCAACCATAACCTTTAGACTCTAGTTCTTCGGACAATTCTTTGCCTCCTGATTTGATAATTTTTCCCTTGGACATGACATGAACATAATCAAGTTTTGCAAGATATCTGAGTATTCTAGCATAATGGGTGATTACAACTACACCTGCTCCTGTAGTGATTAAGCGGTTAATCGCTTCTGCAACAGCCTTTACCGCGTCAATATCTAATCCAGAATCCGGTTCGTCAAGAATAGCAATGTTTGGTTTTAAAACCAACATCTGCATTACTTCTGATCGTTTTTTCTCTCCACCAGAAAATCCTTCGTTAAGATATCTGCCAAGAAAGGATGGATCAAGTCCTACGTAGTCTAGGTTCTTCTTTACATATTCATGGAATTCTCTAACAGTTAAGAAAACTTCTCTATTTTCTTGGTCTTTGTCTAATGATTTACTTAAAGTGTTGTAAGCATTTCTTAAAAAGTGACTATAGCCTACTCCTGAAATTTCTATAGGATACTGGAAGCCTAAGAATAGTCCCTTCTTTGATCTTTCGTCAGTTGATAAATCCAGAATACTTTGTCTTGCAACTAATACATCGCCGGATGTAACGGTATATTTTGGATGACCAAGTAGTACATTTGCAAAAGTGCTCTTGCCAGATCCGTTAGGACCCATGATTGCATGGACTTCATTCTTGTCAATGTTTATATTAAGTCCTGTCAAGATTTCTTTTCCGTTGATATTAGCGTGTAAATCTCTAACCTCTAAAAATGTCATATATAGGATCGTCAGATTATAGAATATAAATATTTGTTATTTTAAATCGTTGTTACGTTCAAACCATTGATTTAATTTGTTGATAAATATGATAGTTAAAATCCATGTAATAATCTCCCACTTGTTAGACAAATCACAATACTAATCAGTATATGCCATATAATATATCAAGTGGATTAGAGGAACGGAAATATTCTACGGCAATGGCAAGAAAATAACAAGAATCAAGAATTGGCCTTGTCCTAAATGGCATTTGTAAGTCTCTGGCTGAAGAATTATTTTATTAGATAAACGCTTTCACTTAGATAGTTGATTTACTTCTACTGTACTCGCCATATTATTCAGCTTTAGCCTTTTCTTCTCTTCTCTTGTATATTCTAAATCATATCGGTCTATTAATTTGCTGATTATATCTTCGCATTTGCTTGGATTATGTTAGAACCTGTATTATCATTGCTGGATATTGAGTTTATCATTTGCCAATCACGCAAGAGCTTTAAACTCGGATCTAGAATTTTGTGCGTTAACATACATTTCATCGACTTTGTTCAATTGCAGTTATAACTTAATATGATTGCAAAATAGTATTATTATACTTGTTATATTTAAACTAAGGATGTCCTTATACTAAACAAAATATAATAAAAAATAGGATGGTATAATGCCAGCTTTATGCTATCGAAATTTTTCCTGTCATATATGGATGAAGTTTACAAAAGAAGGAGTGTTCTCCCTGCCCAATTTTGCTCGCTGGAACACTGTATTTTTGATTTGGGCTCAAAACATCAGAATCAAATAGTTTACCACTGTTAGGATCTTGTAAACCACTACCGCTAGTAGCAGTATGTGGTACTGTGTCATCATTAGTCCATGTAACTAGCGCATTCGTACTTGCCTTTGCAGTATCAGGACTATAGCTTGGATTACCTTGTGTTGATGCCCCTTTTAAAATAGTGATAGCAACCTTATTAGTAAACTTAGATTCATCTATTGCTGCTGCGGCCGGTTTATTTTCATTCTTTTGTTCTGCAGGTGGGAGGTTCTGTCTATATAATGAAACGACTGTACCGGGTTGTGGGGTAACTGAGGTAAACAAATAATATGTGACAATACCAGTGATTGTACCTCCTACCAGAATCAGTATAAATGCAAGTTTTCCAACCGAACCCATAATTCGTTACATTTTATTTCGCTACTAAACCCTTATTAATTTCTTTTAGAACAAAATAACATATTTAGCAGATGTAAGCATTATAATATTTAAGATAAGCTCAAATATCAACAATGTTCATGTTCAATACGAAATTTTATTGCTTGTTTTGTTGAGTTATAATGTTTATGATAACCAAAGTGTTTTGAACTATTATTAAGGTAATTTACTTCTAAAATGCACCTCTTGTTACAATTGTCACAGTATTACGCACTAACGCAAGAATTACTTATTTGATTATCATCACAACTAAACTAGTAACTGAATTTTCAGCCTTAAAATACATTATAAACTATAAGTCAAGGGTCTTTTTATAAAATATTTATGATAATTATAATAATAATTTCAGATAATATGTTTATTCATAACAAATTATACGAGGTACAATCAAATAAAATAAAAACTGTATCATATTGATCATAAAACCGACCTATTATACTAGCGATATGACTTCTGTTTTCTGCGTCTTGCCCCGGGTCCTCCAAATTTCTTTGATTCAATTTGTCTAGGATCACCTGCAAGAAGATGCCTATCAAAGTCAATAATTCTCTGTCGAACTTCTTCACGTATGTTCTTTGCAAATGGATGATCCTTTGGATCTCTTCCTCCTTTTCCTTCGCCTGTTAGAGCCCTAGAGATCGCAACTGCACTAGCAAATGCTTGTCCCATAACTCCTCCTCCTTCCACCTTAACGTTGATATCAATCTTATTCCTTAATTCCCCTACTATTGTAAGTGGTGTTAATATTAACTCCTTACCTGCATCAGGTTTTAAAATTTCTGCCGGAATATTATTTATCCTTACCTTACCATTCCCTTTAGAAATCGTGGCTACAGCTCGGCATCTTTTTCTTTGACCAGGATAAAGATCTATTTTATTCATGTACTTCTATTCCTTTCCATCCGATTTGTTTTGCCACATCACCAACTGTGATATATTGTGATGATTGTTTTGTAACCTTTGAGTAATTTAAAGATTCCATATTTGTATTCTTTAAATCTTCAGGAGTGCTAATATATACTCTTAATCTTTTAAAGGCTTGTATGCCGCTTGCTTTACGTTTTGGTAACATTCCTCTTACTATTTTTGTTATCATTGTATCTGGTCTTCTGGGATGAAATGGACCGTGAATCGGATTTGTGACTGAGTTAATTTCAAGTTGCTCTTTGTAAAGATTTACTATCATGTATCGATTTCCAGACAACATAGCTTTTTCGGCATTTACAATAGTAACCCAGTTTCCTTTTAATAACAGCTTAGAAACTTGTGAACACATTCTGCCAACTATGCAGTTTGTTGCGTCTACTACCACCAATTTTTTTTGTGATTTTAATTCTTGCTTAGCCAATTATACGCACTCCTTTACCATCAGGATAGTTTTCTATCAAGTAGTCGAGTGTAATAATCTTCCCTCCAGAATCAATTATCTTCTTTGCAGCGGTTTCAGAAATTGAAAAAGTGCAAACTGTCAATCTATGTCCTATTGCTCCTGAACCCAGTACCTTACCAGGAACTATAACTACATCATTATTTTTAGTAACGTTTGCCAACTCGCTCACATTAACTTCCCTTCTGTTTGATCTTGGACCTGAAAGCTCGTTTTCTAATGATCTCCAAATTGAAGCCTTATTATTTTTAAAAGCTCTACGGAGAGCCCACATGTTATCATATACTAAAGTATTAGTGAGCATAATCTATCCCGTCCGTTACCTTAATCCCCAAATAAATGTACCTAGACATTCTTAGGTAATTCCAAGGATTGGATTACACGATTGAAACTCTTTACTTTTGAATTTAGTTTTTCAATGGCTGCTACTACTACTTCTTCTGCAGTTAGGGCACCATTTGTCTCAATGGTCAAAATAGATTCATTTTCATTCTTTCCATCTTTAACAATCGCTGCTGATGTTGGTTGCCACTTTGCATGATCCTTTCCAACTCCTAGTCTTGCATACGCTTCGAATTTGAGCTTTTGGTTGGGAGCGAGAACAATTATTGGAATATCTTTGCTGACCGGCTTTACAAGTTCATCTTCAGATAAGAGCTCTCCAGAAGTTACAACTCTAGTTTTTTCATTTGCTTCAGAATCCAAAACTAGCAAAACTCTACATTTTGAACAACCTAAAGTGCTTTTACAATCACAATCATGAGGCATTACGAATCTATCTAGGTCTGTCCGCAATGGAATAAGACCTAATCGATGTGCAATGGCCTCATCGTGCATTACAGATGAGTTATCTAAAATTACAACATCATCTATGGCTAAAGTTGGAACCTCACTTATAGACAATCGTCTAATAGCATTAACATACTGTCTAGGAACGTTATTAAATTTGATAGTAATTATCTGGTCCTCCTTTTGAATAACATCCATGGAGTGAGAGGTCATATTAAATCCAAGACCTTTTGCCCATTGCGTCCTTAAATATCTACCGAGGTCAAGTTTGTTTATTAGCGAATGGCATGATCATTATCTTCTTTGTAATGTAATTTATTTGGTCTTGTTATAGTATGAAATTATCATTAAATATTCATATTGTTTGTAATATATTATTTTCTAGATTATGTTTAAATGTTTAGATTTTATACTTTAGCATATTTTATAATATCGTATAATTAGCAACTAATATCTTTTATACTTCCACACTAAAATTGTGTGATAATGGTTGAACTACCCAGATCAGCAATTATCGTAGGTGTTTTCACTCTATTGGTGGTGTTTCTTCACTTCAGTTTATCGTACAACAACGTATTTGCCCAACCTGAACCTGGACCTCAAACAACATCAAATAATTATACAAAAGATGATTATGCTGCAAAGTTTAGTTGCTTCGAAAAGGATGATCAAGATAATCTCATAGTGAACAAGACTACTGGCCTTCTCACGCCTTGTAAAATCGATACAGGAGATAATGCATGGATGCTCACATCTTCAGCATTAGTGTTGATGATGACTCCTGGCGGATTGGCAATCTTCTACAGCGGTCTTTCCAGACAAAAGAATGCAGTAAACACACTGATGATGGTTTTCATAACAACAGGAATAATAGGCGTGCAATGGGTATTATGGGGATATAGTCTGGCATTTGGACCAGATGCTATGGGAAATGGATTTATAGGTACCTTTGATTGGGTTGGTCTGAGAGGCGTTCTTCATGATGTGCCATCAGATGTGTATGGCGGAATAAATGGCCCAACCATTCCACATATGACTTACATGGTATTCCAAATGATGTTCGCTATTATCACTCCTGCACTAATTGTAGCTGCATTAGCAGAGAGAATGAAATTTAGTGCATTTGTAATCTTTATAATACTCTGGGCAACGTTTGTCTATGACTTTGCTGCTCACTGGACATGGTCACTTGGATCCGGCGGCACAGCGGTTGGCTGGACTGGTGCACTCCCGTCCCTTGACTTTGCAGGCGGAACTGTAATCCATATTACATCAGGCTGGTCAGGATTGGTTATAGCTCTGATGTTAGGCCGTAGACTAGGATATGGAAAAATACCCATGGAGCCACATAACATATCGCTCATAGTTCTAGGAGCAGCTTTGCTATGGGTAGGATGGTTTGGCTTTAATGCAGGTTCTGCTGGAGCAGCTCGATCAAATGCAACAAGCGCGTTCGTTGCAACACAGGTTGCTACAGCTATGGCAGCAGTAACATGGGCACTAGTCTCATGGGCTCATACAGGCCGACCTTCTACAATAGGCGCTGCATCTGGTGCAGTAGCCGGGTTAGTGGCTATTACTCCAGCATCAGGGTATGTGTCACCGATGTCTTCTATTATTATAGGCATTGCAGCTTCAGTATTTTGCTATGCTGCGGTAATATTCAAAAATAGAAGGAAATGGGATGATGCACTTGATACTTGGGGAGTACACGGTATCGGTGGTCTTGTAGGTGCGCTATTAACAGGAGTATTTGCTGAAAAGAGGTTTACACCTATAGCAGATGGACTTGCATTTGGAAATCCACAACAGCTTTTGAGTAATGCAATAGGAGCATTCGCTTCCCTAGCATGGGCAATGGGAGTTACAGCAGCAATAATTAAAATCATGGACATAGTGTGGCCCCAAGGAATAAGAGTCACTCCAAAAGAAGAAGAAATTGGGCTTGACTTGGCCCAACATGGAGAAAGGGCATACGTAACAGAATAAAGAATCAGCATTCTTTTCTTCTTTTTTTATTGTTTAGTTACCAAATATGCAGTTGTTCAGTTAGGATGTCACATATCAGATGGGTTTTTAAGAATTAACTATACCTAGGTGATAGACAAGAGTAAGGTAAACTTTATCTTTTTCAGCAATGTGTCACAGCCATGGCTGATCAAGTATTCATGTTCGCCTTAACTACAGGTATCTTCGCAGCATTCACTGCGCTCGTATTTACAGCAAGGGCAAAAAGGTATTCACAGGGCTTTAGGCCAGCTACTGAGGGTATTAAACCATAGACTTCTGGTTAATAATATGATGGCTGCTTAGCACGTGTGAAATCCCTTGTTTGAATTTTTTATAATTGCTGAAAGTGCAATTGTACGCAGTGTTGAATTGCAAATATATTCACATACACATTATCGCATCTATACAATAGCCCAATTTATTGAAATCTGCACGGCCTGCATTAAAAATAGACTACCCTTTTAAGCAATCAGCAATTGAGCGTTATATGGACAGAGCAATGACGATATCAAATTACAACATATCCAAAGGATGGATAACGTAGTAAGTTAAAAAGAGGCTTCAAGGGAAAGAGCAAAATAAGATCATTCTAACAGTCCATATCAAGAGAGTTAATTGCATTCAAGAAAACTTAATTCGTATGACCAGAGAACTTATCACATACATGACACCAACATTTTCTTCAGAAAATAGTGAGGATAAAAAACAGGACAGGTGTTCTTCGGCATATCAATGGTTTCATAGAAATAGATCCAAAGTCATAGCGCTGAGCATTATCAGTATCATATCTCTATTTGTTCTTAACATTTTTACAACTGCAACAGAAATTTTATTGAATTCAGCTCACTCAAAGATCATCCAGATTATTACCATTGCGCTAATTTCTTTGATAATGCTTTCGATAATTTGGAAGGGTCTAATACCTATTGTGATATGTAGTCTTGGCATTGCTTTGATATACGGAGGAATTATTATACCATCCTATGCACTCACTCTATCTACTAATAGCTACTTCAAAGGAATAAGAGTATCAATTGATCAACATATGATATCGATGGCTGCAGAAAGTTACTTTTTTCTTGGAATTGTCATGGTTATCCTTAGTATGATAATTGCTTACAAACCTACTCTACTCTATGTCAAAAACAGACCTGAACCTTTCGATGCGTTATGGACTCAGTATCAAAAATGGAATAATAATTGGCAGCTTGCTGGCGGTTACACAGAACGTAGTATACCTCTTAAGAGTTTAATGAAGGAGCAAGAAATATACATTTTATGGCGTTATGAATATATTTTAACTAACATATACAATACACATTATCTAGTTGAACCAAACGACTTTGTTCCAAAAAGTTCTATAATAGTAAGAGATAACAAAAGTGGCAGAATGATTGGCATATCAAAATACAGTGGATATTTTATCTGATGCAGTAGGTAAAGTTTGGAATAAATCTATGAATATACTTTGTTACCTTAAAAATTAGTGCCATAATACAAATACTGTATGCATCATAATTGAGCAGGCATCCAAGGTAGGCTCGTAAGCGATCTATGGCCAACCAATATTCCAGACCATCTATTTTGATCAGGATTTCGTCAACAACTATCCGTTTGATTTTACGTCTGTCTACTCTGAATCTATCAGCTAAGGAGGTATGTATTCTAGTTCTCTTAATAGCAATTAAAAGCTATGATATGCCTATCTATATAGATTACCTTAAGTTAACAGAGCCGGTTTACTTACTGACATGCATAAATAGATCTTTGCAGACTGTTCTATAGACTAATGGCAGATAATAAATATACTGTTATACGTCTAAATCTAGATGGTAACAAGTTTGAACTTCTAGTAAAGCCTGATCCCGCATTAGAATATAAACTTGGCAAAAGAACTGACTTATCAAGCGTCCTAATTTCTGATGAAATTTATTCTGATGCAAATAAGGGCTCAAGAGTAGGCGTAGAAAAATTAGTAAAATATTTTAATACAACTGATCCAACTGAAATTTCTAAACAGATTCTTTCTCGTGGCGAACTTAGTCTAACAACAGAGCAACGTCGGAAAATGGTTGAGGAAAAGAGGAAACAAATCATTCAGTATATCAATAAAAATTTTGTAGACCCCAAAACGCATATACCTCACCCACTTACGCGAATTGAGAGTGCATTGGATCAAGCAAGACTTATCATCGATCCTTTTAAAAGGCCTGAAGAACAGATAAAAACTATACTTGATTCACTTAGAAAGATTTTGCCTCTGAAATCAGAATCAGTGAGATTGACTATAACTATCCCTCCCCAGTTTTCTGCACAATCTTATAGTGTATTGAAAACTGCTGGGAATTTTAATGGTGAACAGTGGCTTTCAGACGGTTCTCTGAAGGTCATAATAGAAATAAATGCGGGAATGAAAGGTGGCATTCTAGATAGAATAGGTTCTGTGACAAAAGGCTCTGCTCATGTAACAGAGGGATAGAAGATGAATTTACAGTACAGAAACTATATTGGTATAAGACATGTCAAAGAAAATGAGCTCTGCTCACATGCAAGTTTGATTAATTGGAGGGTTTTGTAAAAGGAAAGATAATAAGCTTATACCATGGGAGCGACTGTAATCTCATATTGATTGCGTATTTTGAGTACTAATCACATATGGAACTGCATTCATTATGATATGGAGGCTTATTCAATGGGTATTTGCTGCGAGCACATGTTTCAAAGCCCTGATTGTGTTTCTTATTTCAACACTTAAAATATAAGACTGATCTTACTGACCCAAAGAGGAGATAAAATGATGAAAAGAATTATTTTGCATAACAAGGTCCTTGCTTTAGGGGTGGCTTCTTAGGCATATGCAAGAAGTTAAAAGAAGATATGTTGTCCCAGGCGACAAAATAGTCGAAGGGAATTTTAGACCCCTAATGAACGTGATCAAAGTAGGCAACTCAATTATTGCCACTAGAATAGGAATTGCAGAAAGTGGAAGAGAGGGTGTAAAAGTTATACCATTATCAGGTGTTTATATTCCACGAGTAAATGACATTGTAATAGGCAAGATTACCGATCATTCTTCATTGTCATGGGAAGTAGATGTGAATTCTTGCTTCTCTGCTCATTTGCCGGCACAGGATGTATTTGGAAGGGATTTTTCTCCAGCTAGAGACGACATGGGCAGGCAACTGGCGACAGGAGATCTAATTGCCGCCAGAATTATTGCATTCGATAGGACCAGAGATCCAATGCTAACAATTCAAGATAAAGATTTGGGCAAGATACCACGTGGAGAATTGTTGAAAATTTCTCCAACTAGAGTTCCACGGCTCATTGGGAAGCGAGGCTCTATGATACAAACTATTGAGCAGGCAACACAGACAAGAATTTTAATTGGTCAAAATGGAATAGTTGTTGTCATGGGAAGAAACTTGGATGGTACAAAACTAGCCATTAGAGCAATTAGAATGGTTGAAGAGGAAGCTCACACAGCTAATTTAACGCAAAGAGTCAAAGTTTTGTTGAATGTACCTGATACTTCCCAAATAGAAAATACGTCAGTTGCCCAAACTCAAAATAGCCAAAAGGGTGAAGATATACATTCGACTATCGAAGAAGTTGAAGAAGAGATAGAAGAAGGTGAAAGAACATAATGAATCAGGCTCAGAATCAAATAAAGAAACTAATCGATGAAAATGGTAAGCGAAATGACGGTCGAACTGCAGATGAATTGAGAGAGGTTAAGATAACTGTAGGAGTAGTAAAAAATGCAGACGGTTCTGCATTTATAGAATTTGGTAAGAATAAAATTGTGGCAGCAGTCTATGGTCCAAGAGAAGTACATCCGAAGCACATGGCACTTCCTGATAGATGTGTTTTAAGATGCAGATACCATATGTCTCCTTTCTCGACCGACACACGCAAGAACCCTGCCCCATCAAGAAGAGAGGTTGAGATTTCAAAGGTGATGAGAGAATCTCTAGAACCCGCATTAATATTAGAAGATTACCCACGCGCTGCTATAGATGTGTTTGTTGAGATATTACAGGCTGATGGTGGGTCACGATGTGCCGGGATTACAGCTGCATCAATAGCATTAGCAGATGCTGGAATTAACATGCGTGACGTTGTCTCTGCATGTGCAGCAGGTAAAATAGACAATACAATTGTCCTAGATATTGACGATACTGAAGACAAGGAAGGTGTAGCAGATATGCCTGTTGCATATATGCCACATCTTGAACAAGTAACACTATTACAGCTTGATGGAATATTAACTCCAGAACAGTTTAATGAATGTCTGGATAAGGCAATTGTTGGCTGTAATATAGTTTATGAAATTCAAAGACAAGCATTAATGCAAAAATACTTTGGTAATGAAACCGAGTTGAGGGAAGAACAATGAGCTCATCAAAACGTTCAACGATAATAGTAGAACATTTGCGAAAACAGCAAATGTGGGATTCAATTTCAAAAGGAAAAAGGCTTGATGGTAGGGATTTGGATGAGAGAAGACCGGTTGAAATTGAATTTGACATTATAAAGAAAGCAAATGGTTCTGCAAAAGTGAAATTAGGAAATACAGAAGTAGTAGCTGGAGTGAAGGTCGAGACAGGAGAGCCATTTGAAGGCTTAGAGAATAAAGGAGCTTTAATTTTATCCGCAGAAGTACTTCCTACAGCATCACCATATAGCGAACCTGGCCCTCCAGATGAGGAAACGGTTGAACTAGCAAGAGTAGTAGACAGAGGAGTAAGAGAATCACAGATGATAGATTTAGACAAATTAGTTTTAATTCCAGGAAAAACTGTCTATACAATATTTGTTGATTGTAGCATCATCAATACTGATGGCAATCTATTTGATGCCACATCATACGCAGTAGTTTCAGCATTAATCAGTAGCAAACTCCCTATTTTTGAAATACAAGATGGCAAAGTGGTTGATACTGGAAATAGACGGGATCCGCCGATTACCACTATACCCATATCAATTACGGCAGTAAGAATTGGTGATGCAGTAATTTTGGACCCAACTTCAGAAGAAGAAGCATGCATGGATGCCAGAATCACTATAACCACTAATTCCGACGGGCATTTTACTGCCATGCAAAAGGGATCGACAGGCGCTTTCACTATTGAACAATTAAAGAAGGCAGCAGAAACAGCAAGAATTAAAGGAGAGGAAGTACGAACTAAGCTAAAGGAGTTGTCCAATAGTGGTCAGTAGAAGAAAACAAGGTCCTACAGCTATCAAAGGTTTAGGCGTGAAATTTGGAGCCACCGTACGAAAGAGGTACGGAATGGTATACCGTACGTTGAAACAAAAGAGACGATGTCCATTATGTGGTTCTCTAAGATTTGACAGAATTGCGCCAGGCATATGGCATTGCCCAAAATGCAATTACAAGGTTGCAGGCGGCGCTTATGACATTGATATCGAAAAATTACAAAGCAAGAATACAAATTTCCTTTGAAGCACCAACAGGTAAATCTACGCTCATTGCAAAATCCATTTATTCTGCATTAGATCCTGAAATTAGGCATTCCTCTGATTCAGGAGCAACCACTAGAATTTCTATTAGTATTCCTGATCTATTGATAGAAGTTGAGAGCGAAGATATCCCAAAGTTGCGTGCACTAGTCAACTCTTATTTAAGATTGGTGAATGTTGCTTACAAATGCATAGTTTAATCAACGGTATGATTTTATGTTAGTAAATTACATCAGATAGCGTAGACATGAGTGAACAAGAACTTCCTCCCTGGCTTAGAGAACAAGTAGCACGCTTACAACAGCTTCAGCAGAACTTACAGGCAATCATGATGCAAAAGCAACAGGTAGAACTGGAAGTTGTTGAAACGGATAGAGCATTAGAAGAGATAAAGAAGACAGGTGTTGAGGATGTTGTATATAAAAGCGCCGGCCCCCTGCTAATTAAATCAAAGAAAGATGACGTAATAAAGGAATTAGAAGAAAAAAAAGAACTATCTAACACCAGAGCAATGGTCCTTGCAAAGCAGGAAACAAGAGTAAAAGATAATCTAAAAGAGGTTGAAAATAAAATTAATGAAATGATTCGTGGAGCACAAGGTAGTGCTAGCAGTTCAGCACCTAGTTCGAAACCTCGGGAAGGATAATTATTTACTATGAGAAACATAATATAAATAACATATTACATATTTTATTTATCTGCATCTTTCGTATTGGACATTTCATCACGTAATTTTGATGTTAGAGAAGGTTGCAACGGTCTAACGTTTCATTAGTCTTTAGTTCTCATTCTATGATAGAATTTCTTACTATCTTTGAAAAATCTGTGTTAGACAAATATGGAAAAGAGGCATCTATTACTTCTCTTAATGGAGTATTGCTTAGCAACCTACTATCTTTCGCATCTGCCATTATGGCAGTGTTTTACTCTCCAATTGGGTACCTGCAATTATATAATTTTTATATTGTTATTTACTAATCCTTTGAAGACTCCACAGCCAAGCTTCTAAAGTGCCATCTCCTTAAAGCATTAGTACATTTTCGAGAGTACAAGACATGGTAAAATTTGTATCCATATCTATTGTTATATGCAGTAGCCTAATAACGCTACTTAAGCGAAACAAAATAAATAAGAAAGAGTTTTGAATTTCACAAAATAATTATTATGGATATGAAAATGGGAAAATGAAGTTATTATTGACATTATCAGTGTTCCTATTTACGTTAACTCGACTTGTCGATATATCTCTGTCCTTGTGCTGGACTGTTGAATCGTTATCTGTGGCAGTACTGCTACTGCCACGAGTGCTGACTGATTTAGTACCAATCGTGTTCTTGTCTGGGGAATCATTATTATCAGTAATATCACGGTGACGATATTTGATGACTACAGTACCCTTATCTGTTGAATCGTTATCTGTGGCAGTACTGCTACTGCCACGAGTGCTGACTGATTTAGTACCAATCGTGTTCTTGTCTGGGGAGTCGTTATTATCAGTAATATCATGATCATGATAGCCAAGATACATTAGCTTGTCAGAGGCGATCACAGGCAAAGGTGATGCTAACTTGCTATTTTGCCCGTCTGTTTTGTTGCTTACTGTTACCACTTGTTGCATTTGCTGCTGTGGTTGTTGGTTTAGTGTCTTTACCTGTGGTGCTATAGGTGATGTTAATGATAATGGCTTGTTGGCAGCACTGCTAGCTGGAGATATTCCTTGTGCTGCTGCATTATTTGATGCAGAAGCAACACTATTGCTATTTGTAATTACAGGATGCTGTTGTTGTTTTGTAGTTCCTCCACTAGTAGGTATTGTTTGTGCTTGGGGTATTGTGGTAGCATTTGGTTTAGTAGTAGTAGTAGTAGTAGATGTTGTAGCTGGATTTGTTACTGTTGATACTCCTGTTGTTATGGTATTAGTAATATTAGTAGCAGCAGATGGTAACCCCGTAACATTAACACTAGAGAAGGAAGTCAAAGCGG
>Ga0126310_10000036_pt1 | contig 36357 bp, 30 predicted proteins | sample Plot60_FD_92540 | JGI IMG/M metagenome (GOLD analysis project Ga0126310, IMG submission 92540) | Serpentine soil microbial communities from UC McLaughlin Reserve, CA, USA - Plot60 | ecosystem: Environmental > Terrestrial > Soil > Grasslands | place: USA: UC McLaughlin Reserve, Lake County... | reverse complement strand
CTCCTTTCACCTTTTACAAAAAAGCAAATATGGACTCAACGTTCATTTAACCTATGACTCGTTATAATTATATCATGATTTGTTTAATGGCATAATGTGACGAGGATTAGAAGAAGCTATAACTGTTATGCTGCGAGATATTAGCTGCCATAACGTTTAAATCATAAGAAGCAAATCTTTTATTAAGAATTGTAGACATGGTATCCACAAAGGGTTTTTTCCGCGGAAGCTTTGCGCCTTTTTTTCCATGGAATCAGGGTAAAGAGGAGTCAGTGAATTCCCAGGATGAATTTAGAGAAAGTACTTCTATTGCAAACGATCCAAAGAAGATATTGAAGCTGCGGCTAGCAAAGGGTGAGATTACAAAAGAAACCTATTTGAAGTTATTAAAGGTGATATCTAAATAATGATCAACTGACCAAATAGCAAAGAATGATTTTTCTATATGATATAAATCGTGTAGTTAAATAAGTAATTAAATAAAGGTTCTTGACAAAAAATTATAGTTGCAGTGCGTAGCAACTATTTTATGCTGCCTACGCAGTACTCATTGAATTTGAATAATTTGAGAAATAATTTCTCAATTTTCAGCCTTTCTCTCTCAGGACCTGTACTTGACGAGTCTTTAGAATTTCTTCAAGTGATTCCAAAACTAATAATCCTGTGTAGGTCTCTTTAAGGGTCATATTGTGTATTCTATCGAGAATTTGTCCTAGAAGAGGAAATTTTCGCTTTATTTCATTGATCTTTGATTCAATCATTTGATCATTAACAGCCTTATCTTGCATGTTTAAGAGATGCAAAGCATGAATTTTTGCCAACCATCTAACATCATCAAGGAGCAATGTAAGAGTTCCTGCTTCTTCCATATCCATTTCAGGTACTCTGTCCAAAATAGCGGCAGCTAATGGATAATTCGTTTTTATTTCCTCGATTACTTCCTCAGTGTCCTCATCAAATTTTAATTCCTCAGTAGTCATATCGACAGTTTGTTAATGATATTACTTAAGCTTTACTCATTCCAGTCTATCAATATTTCTTATCATGATTTAAAAGAATGATGAATAGTGGTAGCAAAGGTGCACAATACGACGATTATAGATTATCCAGATTAATTTATTTGGCCTCTAGGTTACATGAGAGAATATTTTCATGTATGTATATGCTAAGCCATTTTAACTGATTGGGAGAAAGAAAGAAAGAAAATCTGAAGAAACAAAACTAGAGAAAACAGATAATTCTAGTAGAAGGGACATTCTAGAGATTAACTCTGCCATTTATGATATTCAACCTTACCTTTGACAAAAAAGAATCATCAAAAACCTGGGCATTATTGCCTTTTGCTTCTGCTCTATACTTTCTCTTTCCACGACATCTATTACCCCCACTAGTATTCATTCCTTTTCAACTTGCTTTCAGGTACTTTGACAGCAACCCAAAGGATATAGTTCAGTCATAACCTGAATCTCTATATAAGAGCATGTTAATAACTTCGAACTTAGCCAACATGCAGAATAGGGTTACAGTAGAAGATTTTCATATGAGCCCAAATATGAAAAAGAAAAGTATTATAAAAGAATTGAAAATTTTGAAAAAAAAGTATATAGGTATTAAATTAATTATATTCCTTGAAGTAGTTTAATAGACTCGTCGTATTGGTCTGCTGTTATTTCTCCCTTTGCTAATCTTATCTTTAAGATAGCCATCGGATTCTCTTCCTGTGATGTTTGAGTATATGAGACAGGCTGTTGCTCCGCTGCCATATTTTCATCAGCCGCTCTATTCCACCTTCCCCACCTTCTGGAGGTTCTCCTTGCAGTCCTTCTTCCACTTCTTCTAGACGTTCCAAATAAACCCATAGATACTTTTATTTAATTTGATTCTATAATATTAACTTTTAATCCCGCTGTAGTATAAATAATTGGCTAGCTTTTATAACTTCTGAAAGGGAGATATGAGAAACTCTCAATCAAACAGGTACAAATCTTCCCATCCATTATAACCTAACAAATATTCCAATATAGGTAATATTGACAAAAACGAGTAAATCCATATGTTTGGCTTTAAGCTGTCTACTCCTAAAATCTCTTTTTTTATGTATTGGGGTTCTTCTGTAGCGACCCATAGCCAAAGCTTGTGAGTACTATACCAATTTGTATTTGAGTTTCATCATTAACTATGAAAGCAGTTATTCTACTCTTACTTTTTTGCTCGGCTATAGATGTGATATGTTTTGTGGATTGTATTCCTCATGTATCACAATAGAATACCAGATGATGGCCGCATAACTCCTATTAACAAATGGTTTTATGTCTTTAGATGTCTACTCCTTAGATAGATTAAAAAAAGGAAATAAAATATAGGTATAACGACGCATAGATAGATATATATATATATATATATCTAATCTAATCTAATCTAAGACATAAGGCGTAGTTCTTTCTTTCAGGTTCAAATATTTACAGATATTTATTAATCCAATCCAGATTTAGCAATTACCAGTGTATAACTTAACAGGATCTATCACCAAATTCTATTATAACAATAATTATTTTGAAATAACCTATTCATGCATTAAGAGACATGAAATTATTGGCCATCGTATTCATCTTTCCATATGCGAAAAAATATAATGACAAACAAATCTACGGCTTCTTAAAGATTCTTGTTTGGAGGATCCTTATCTTTTTCTTTTAAGATTACGTAATCCGAATCCAATGATGAAATATCTTGGACAAACCGTCGTTATCAACAATATTATACTGAAGACATTAAAAAGAGTCAGTTATGCAACAATGGAGTATTTTTCGATTAGTATCTTAAAGATATGCTTTTATCTAGGTGAGCGAATATCTTTAAGTTGATAAAAAAGATAGGAAAAAGATAATATTGAAATCTTCTTCACAAGACGACATCATTATTCCGAGCTGGCTACGTGCAGCACAAGTTATAGTCGGAATAGTCTGCGTATTATTGTCAATCACAATTTTCTTGTCACCTGGACTTGGCAGTTATACTCTTCTTTTCTTCATTGAAATTACTCTAATAATAATAGGATCAGAAAGGGTAGCTAGTGGCATAGCATCACGTGGTACAAAAAGATCATCTAGAGCAATCAGCATTGGATTCGGATTAGGAATAATAGGATTTGCAGTTTTAGGTTTCCTGACTCCAAAGCTGACCACTCAATGGCTGATTGTTCTTCTAGGATTAGGCTTATTAGCTAATGGAATCCTAAGGATTATCGATGGATTGAGAAACATTGAATATGAAAGGTTTACTAGGCTGTTTCGCCTGGGTGCAGGTGCAGTGAGTATTGCTATATCAATACTAGTACTAGTTTATCCAAGATTTGGTTTTTACTTACTCATGGTAATTATTGCTGTTGCACTCGTGATAACCGGAATAGAACTGCTGGTTGTAGGAATAAAAGGTAAGAGAATACGTGCTCCTCGTTTTAGATCTAAATTACCTTAAGAATAATCCTACTACAATAATAATAATAATAATAAAAATAAAAATAATTTATTTAATGCATTGATTTGCAGATGCTTAAATTATACAAGAGTTGATCTTTTGTAATTATTTCTTATAATATAGCAATAAAAAAGAGGAGATATAATAAAAATAAAAATAATAACACTAAATAATGATAAACAGCAAGTGTTAATTATTACAATTAAATGATATAGAGTTATAATGAACAGAAATAAGATTGGATATTCTGAAGGCAGCGATGCTGCTGGCGACATATCTAAAAATGGTAAATGGTTTCATGATTCCCATGGAAGATATCTCTTGTTTCGTGGTGTAAACTTTGCTTCTCGCTCCAAATTACCTCCTTATCTTCCAATTGCTCCTATTGATATAAAGAACTTAAATCAACTTGACTTAAAAAAAGAAATTGAACTTTGTAGTTCAGAATTAAACCTTCTAAAATTTCTTGGGTTCAATATTGTACGTTTATTGATATCTTGGAAAGCAATTGAATCCAGACCTAATCCAAAGTTAGATGAGGAGATATTACCTGAAGGTAGAGAATACCTCTCAGCTGTTGGCCAAATAATAGATGAGTTATATTCACGTGGTTTGTATGTGATATTGGATTTTCATCAAGATATAGCTCATGAGATCTTTGGTGGAGACGGGTTTCCTGATTGGGCTTTAGCAATAGACGATAAACATAAGCGTCCACTTATAGACGATAAACATAAGCATGCAGCTATATCTGATCTCAAAGACAAACTATGGCAAAAGGCATATCTCACTAATAATCTAGTAAGGCATACTTTTAGATCCTTTTGGAATAATGACTTAACAAACCATGATGCTGGACTTTCAAATTATCCTGTTCGTACTCATCTAGAAAAAACTATCGGACAAACAGTAAAGTTTTTCAAATCCTTAAACAATGATCGTGGACATCCTGCTATACTGGGTATTGAACCCTTTAACGAGCCCCATCCTGTGGGAATACCTCCTCAAAAATTTGAATCAGAGTTTCTGTTTGAATTTTATACCAATGTAGAATCTGAAATAAGGAGATTTGATAAGAACATATTTCTGTTCATTGAACCAAGAGTAGATTGGACCGTATCTTCCACTGACAGTAGTAAATCTGGATCTAGACGTTCACTTTTCGATATGAAACGCACGTTCAATTTGCGTTTCATACGTGATACTATGATTGAAGGTAAAGTAAGCAATATACAGCTGCATAGCTCTCTACCAAGCGATTCTGCCTCGCTTGAAACTGTTAGACGTCGTGGGGTCTTATCATTTCATTATTATAATCTTGAGGCTACAGCTGGATCATTTTTAAAAGTACCTGAGAATTTGTACAGAATTAAGCGTGAGTTTCCAGACATATTTGCTCAATTAGTTGAAGCTGCAACTGAACGTGAACTTATCCCATTTCTGACCGAGTTCGGCGGGTTTCAAGAATCGCCAAATATAAGAGAATACATAAATCTACATTTTAATCAGATTGAAAAGTATCTAATCAATGCAACTTACTGGAACTACGATCTGTATCATACGGCAGAGGGAAAGGATAATTGGAATTTAGAGGACTATTCCATTCTTGGACCGAATAGAACGCATCGTAATTTGGATGTTATAGCACGTCCATATCCAATCCGAAGTTCAGCTGAACCAACATTACTTTTTTTTGATATTGAAAGTAAATATGCTGCAATAATTCTAAAGGGAACTACCGTAGATTCTCCAACTATAATATATGTACCTTATCATTTTCATTATTCGCCAGAATTCCGAGTATGGACTACTAGTAAAGAAATAGAATGGGATAAGGAAAACCAACTATTATACTGGTACCTTTCAAAAGATCAATCATTAAATCAAATGATACTTACTAAAGAAAAAGAACAAAAGATAGATAGCGCTATCTTGCCTGAAAGATGTAAAAACCTATTAGAAAGGACGACATTTATGAATAGCTTCGCATAAATAAAAAATTTGAGTATCTTAACAGCTAGAAACACATGAAATTATATTTGCATCTATCTACTAGAAATGCTATCTGTTTTTTCTATATGTAACTAAGAGTCATGAACTACAGACTAGCTGCATAATTATACTGAGATCTTTGCGTATATATTATCTCTGTAGCCTGTATAGGAGGCAAATAATATGTATTGTACATAGAATAGCAGAGAGAGAGTGTATTAACAAATAAATAAAGAAATAATGAATTTTTTATCTCTCTGGTTATTTCACGATATCGACCAAATAATAGAAATTAGACTGCTAAAAAGTTACTATTGTATCTTTTCATTATTGCAGCGTTGGTGTTATCTTTCCTCCAATTTCTCCTAGTGGATGATCTGTAGTCTGTACGTTAAGATATATGTTTCCATCAATAAGCATTTTCAGAAAATCAGACATCTGCTTACCTTGAAGTGGGCCAGTGAAATCTGTGGATGTAAAGTTACCTGTTGCAGATCCGTTACCCTTTGCAATCAAACCTTGTGTTGGGGCGTAGTGTATCAAGACCAAATCAGTAAAACGACCACCAGTAGAAGACCCTAGAACTACTCCAGAAATGTTCTCTAGATTAGTTCCGTTGATAGTATAAGACATAGTTTTTCCGTCACCTAAAAGCTTAAAGGTAGCTCTTCCTGATGCATCTGTATTTACGTTCAATAAAGGCAAACCATTCCCTGTCAGATCCGCGTAAAGACGTCCTTGTTGTTGTTGAGGCTCAGTCTGATTTTGTGATTGTGCTATCACGTATGTGCCTAAGTGGCTAGTTCCCATTGCAGATACTGATATTATACTAAGAAGAGTAATTAACAAAAGTGCTCTCTTATTGTCCATTTAAATAAACATCACAGCCTTGTATATAAAATATTCTGTATTATGATATTTTCTGTTGCTTGATGCAAGATAGCATGCTTGATTATTACCAGACGTGTGGTAATTACGAAGTTAATTCAAAAAGCAAGATTATTTTGGATATGTATCTATTACTATTAGTAGTGGTTCTACACCTTTTAATCTCCTATAAGTTATGTCATGATCTTTATGTCCTATCTTAAAAAGTTCTTTTGATTATCCATCAAAGACAGTTTGAAATTCAGTATTTTTAGAAATACACTATTTTCTTTCAAAAATTATTGATGATATGATCTTTTATGTCAGTTCCTTTTTTACAAACAACGTTGATTAAATCCCTATGTAATCTACTGTAATCTACTATATTAAAGAGCTAAATGAAAAATATATTCGGCAGACTATAAAATCTGAAACACTTTATAGAGTAAATAGGATGTTTGATATTGCAAAAAAGAGAGAATAATAAAAGTAGTAATGATTGAAGATTAAAGTGGCTCTAAATACATCCAGTTGTATGTCAGCCAGTCATTTTCTAATTTTTTCTAAGGAGTGTCTCTAATATCTTGAAGTTTCTGAACCAGTTTTGTGAGGTTAGAACCTCCTTCTTGTTTAAGCTGAGCAACGCTTGTTGTGTTTATTCCAAGCTCCTCAGACACTTGTGTAAATCTATTAGATAATTTCTTAAATGCATCTGAATCTACCAAACTACTCAGCCTACTTGTAAGGTTTCCATCCTGTGGTAAGGTAATATTCGTGCCAGAGTCTCCAACTACTTGACGTAATCTATCAGCCAATGCGGTGAGTTTTTGCTGGGTCTCCGCCGATAATACTGAAGTTCTATTACCGGATTGAGATTGAGCATAAACAACGATACCTGTAGTAGGAGATAAGAAGAGAGCTAAAGCCAAAAGTAAACCTACTCCCATCAATATGAGCTTCATTTCGTTTTTCATATATGTTTCATTTTCTTTAACTTGGCCAACTATAAATGTCTTTACTTAAATGGGCGTAGCCCGACTCAAGTCATGCACAATAACCAGCTATTTACGTGGCTTTGTTATTAGATTAGGCCTAGGAAATTAAAAGAAACGGATTCATTTGTAACTTATAGTAATTTTGCAGTATTGTCGATCTGGATGAATATTTTTGGTATATACTAAAGCTGTCTTTATGAAGATGATATTCTGCTTTTACTTATGCGCTTCTAGTAATCGATAATGTCATTAGAATAAATGTGTGATTAAATAATTAGCAGACTTTATATACAACAGCGAGGTGTATCCAAAACATGAAATTTAGCACTATTGCTGTCTTGATAGCATCAGTTATGGGACTAGCTCTGATTTTGCTGCCCTTTCAAAATGTACAAGCTACCGGCACAACACAACAAACACAAACCGGAGTATTGGTGGGATATGGAGGACAACTTTTTGGGGCTGTTGATATTTCAACAAATGGACGCACGACAGAGGTGGCTATTGCAACAGATTTTCTAGCACCTCCTGGCAAGGTTTTTGAGGCTTGGCTTGTAGACGGAGGAGGTGGTGCTTCTGGCTATCCTCTTAGCCTAGGATCACTTTTTGAATCTGGCACACTAAAGTTTAATGGACACTTGACCAACGCATACACGTATACTGATTTAATTGTAACCATTGAGCCAGCGAACGATTTGGATCCCGGTGGTGATTGGTCTCAAACAGTAGGAGCATACCTTTTAGCTAGTCCATTTGGAAAGTAAGTAGATGTATATATGGGGTACTCCTCCATAAATAAAAAGTAGCAATACTTTCAATTTTTTGCTATGTATTTTTGAGATATAAAATCTAAATTTGTTTGTGAATCTCATGCCTTCATTATATTCGTTATATTTGAATGTGAAGAATGTCCTAATGTCCTGTTAAGTTATGCACTAGTAACTGCTAAATCTGGATTGGATTAATAAATATCTGTAAATATTTGAACCTGAAAGAAAGAAAGAACTATGCCTTATGTCTTAGATTAGATTAGATATATGTATATATATATCTATCTATCTATGCGTCGTTATACCTATATTTTATTTTCTTTTTTTAATCTATCTAAGGAGTACCCGAATTTGACTTGGCTATTTTGTTGATTCTCCAACCTTCCTTTGTATGACTATGTAATTTTTGATTTTTTCAGATACTTATTTAATAAAATAGGATTTACTACTAAATTAATCGCGATTAAAGGTATGATTAAACTAATGAATAGATCCTTGAATTCATATTCTGTAGAAAGTGAGAGAACTAATGCTACTGTCATACCTCCTCTTAACCCTCCAAGGGTAAGAATATTTTGCCATTGGAGAGGGATTTTAACTCTAAAGATTCTTAAAAATGTACTTCCTCCATAAACTACGACAGCTCTGGATAACATCATAATGACAAAGGGAGTGACTATGATAAGAATCAGCGGAAAGCCGATACCTTCAGCTGTTTCTACTGCAAGAAAAGGAATCCCGATAAGGAAGAACAGGACACTGTTTGTGATGAAACCTAGGTAGTCCCAGTATTTGTGAAACAGTTTTCTAACACCAATCGAAATCTCTCTGTGTGTAGTAACGATTAGCATCGCAGTAAACAAAGTGGTAACTACTCCAGAAACATGTAGAAAGTGGTCAGCGACTATATAGCCACCGATAGCCAAACCTAAGGAAAAGGTGAAGTCGATGTACTCATCAGCCTTCCAATTGTCAAGAATTTTTCCACCAATCCAGCCTATTCCAGTACCAAGAGCGATTGCACCTACCATTGACCAGATAAAAGAGATAGACGCATCTAGCAATGAAAAGGCAACGCCCGAGAAGATTATCCCTTTAACAACATTAAAAGAGATAACTCCTGTCGCATCATTAAACAATGACTCGCCTTCAATGATTATATTCAGTTTATGCGGAATTGAAAATTTCTTGAATATGACACCTACAGCTACTGGATCAGTAGCAGCCAAGATAGTCCCAAAAAGCAAAGCATCAATAAATGGAATCTGAAATACGCTATTAACTCCAATTCCTATGATTAGGATAGTTATTATTACTCCTATAATTGCAAAGAACCCGATTGGTATAGCTTCCTTTTTGATCTGTCCAATCTTTAACTTGCGTCCAGATTCGAAGATTAAAATTGGAATAATAACTAATAATATGATATCAGAAATACTTTCAATATTATTGTAGAGTTCTTCAACTTCGAAACCAACAAAAGGAACCGATGTCAAGATTGCTCCAAGAAACATTAAAATCGTCACCCCGGGGATGATGAAGTTTCTTGCGTAGCGGTGTACTGCAGAGATGACAACTAATAACAGGCTAAAACTGAGCATGAAGGTTACTATTAGCTCATTCTCAACCATGAAATACAAAATTCTGGCCTTTAATTTAACTATGTCCTTAATACCTGCTAAATCAATTATCAATCAATTATCAAACAAAAGATCTATAATGCCGCCTTTGAGAAGTTAATTCGATTGCTGTTCTTAAGGTGACGACGGCCTGTGTGTTTAACACAAGAATTTTTTATCCTGAATCTCTTATCTAAGGAAGCAAGAGGTATAAATGATGCAGACCTTATTAACAGTGTGCAAACTAGTAAGAAGAAAATGGATATTCCAGAAAAGGAACGAGGGTTAGTATTTCAGGGAGGTGGATCGTTAGGCGCTTATGAAGCTGGAGCGTATAAAGCATTATATGAATTCTTATCAGACAGAGATAAAGAACAACAGGAAAATGGAAAGCCTATCTTTGATATTATTGCAGGTACTTCAATAGGTGCTATTAATGCTGCTGTTCTGGTAAGTTACGTGGTGGAGAACCAGACCTATGAAGGATCTGCAGAGCGACTTGTTGACTTCTGGAACTATCTTTCCAAAGAATCAATAGTGGATATAAATCCATTTTTTAAACCATGGTGGGATTACTGGCACACAATTTATGGAAATATTGCATCCGGAGAAGCTGCAAGAAGATACTATTCAGCTAAACAGTTTGCGGTATATGGAGTACCGACTGTCTTTTATCCTTGTCTACCTACATATGACAATAGGTTTTTTGATTCATATAATAATACATGGTACAAGTATAGTAATGAACCATTAAGACAAAGTCTGGAACGATTTGCAAAGTTTCCAATAGCTACAACCCAAGAAGAAAATCAACCTCGACTAATACTGGTTGCAGTTGACGTTGCTGAAGGGACACCGGTGACATTCGACAGCTATCCCAAGGAAGATGGTTCACGAAAAACAGAGTATGGAAGATTGATCAATCACAATAACAAGGAAAGTGAATTTGAGCATGTTGTCCGATATGACAAGGGAATCACATCCGACCATGTTATAGCAAGCGGATCCTATCCAGTCAATTTTGATTTTGCTAAAATAGAAGTTGAAAGCTATAACTCTGAAGCTACTATTAGACAGGCTGACCTAGAGAAGGTAACTAGTGGTAATGACAATGGTTACAGAAAAGAGGTGCGGTATTTTTGGGATGGAGGCCTATTGACAAATACTCCATTAATGCAGTTAGTTTTGCTGCACAGAAGTTATTGGTACAAGGTTAGAGGATTAAAAGATGTTGTTCCCAGATTAGGAGCATGTGTAATCAATTTGCATCCTAAAGAACAGGCAGAAATTCCTACTGATAGAGACGGTGTTGTCAACAGAAACACTGACATAACTTTTTCCGATAGGAGTGATCGAGAGGAATATGTGCTCTCGCTAATATCTGATTATGTTGATTTGGTAAGGGCGCTAATAAAGATGGCAGAGGAGCACGGCGTGAAAGATGATCGAATCAATAATCTCTTGAATCAGAAAACAAAATTCCATGGCGAGTTCTTAAGATCGAGACGATTTCAAGACATACTTGAAGGGCGATTTCAAATAGATGAAATAATACGTGTAAACCGGAAGAATGATGAGCATACTATTTCTAGCAAAACGTTTGATTTCTCTTCCGAGACGATAAATCTGTTGCTTGAGTCAGGATATAATGATGCTCATGACGAATTGAATGTGTACAAAACCAAGGTTGAGAAGATGGTCAGATTTGATTGATTCATTGATCGAGTGTTCTGCTGCAATAATCCATATGAACTAAATTGTGTCATACGAGTAGTTACGAGGTGCATATTAATTAACATCGCAAAATGCGAGATCATACCAGACAGAAGCTTATTACGAAAGTTGATATCTAAATAAAAAACTAACACAAGAGGAAGAGATAATGGCTTAAGAATGCCGCAGAATGTCATGCATGCCTGCTTTTAACTATCATTAGGATATATGAGGCCGTAACAGGAATGAGAAGTAGAAGTGCAACCAAAAGGATTGGATCGTCTAACATACCAGACAATAGAGTGCTAGCTATGTATCGCACGAGTATAACTGTGATAGGAACAATAAGTGCAAAGTACGCGATTAGATAGAGTCTCTTTGTAAAGACAGAAAGTTTATGCTCCTGACCAATATACAGTCCAAAGATTACAAATGCCAGTCCCATCATGAAAACAATTATGGTGAGGTATAGTTGGATAATACTTCCCTGTCTTGCCTGTTGCAAAAGCTCAATTATTGTGTTAAGGCGATTTGCTATCTGGGTATTGGTGTTCTCTAATGAATCTTGGCTAAGCGCTTGTTGCTGGGCCAAAACGGTGTGGTCCAAAACTAATGGATCTAATACAAGTAGCAGTAAAAGAGTCGTCCAATAGATCGATAACAACCAAGAACTTATTCAGTGAACGATTATTAAAACTATTTCAGCCTCTCTCTGGCTTAGTCATGACTACTGCCTAAAACACTGTCTGAAGCGTCTAGGCTAACATACAAAATAAAACTGATTAACTAATAATGCATAGGATATGCAAAACCTCCTTGATAACTAAGCCATTGTTATTGGCTGCGGAGAATGACTCGATTAATTGCAGCCTGATAATGTTAGAAGTGGTACGAATCTTATCGATATGTACGTCGCAAAAAATGTTAGTCTTAGTTTTCTCGTATTTATAGAATGGGAACAGTTTCAGCTAGATTTGCCGATATTCATTGCTGGGTGCTAGCTATAGTCATAGACCCTATCTTTTATTCACTACAATTTCTGATACTTTTATTTTATTTCCAATCACTGCCTTGGCGTCTGCAATAGCGAAAGAAACTAAACATATACTGTTATATGAATATATTACTCATATGTAGAGCTACTATGTTATCTTCATTAATCAATATATCATAAAAACTTTAAGAAGTGATAACCGGCTCTGTTCATTTAACAATAAATCTATAGCTGGAAGATATCCTATCTCTTTTTATGAATACAAGAAACAGAACATCTTCAGAATATATTGGCTATGCTCTATATTTTTATTTTTCAGGTCTTTCATTAAGAAAGACATCCCTGGTTGTCATACCAATTTCTTCGATAAAGAGTATATGTATTAGTAAAGCCTGTACTGCTTGGAAGCTGATGATCTAATTGAAGAATTGCTTTATCATTTAAGGCACAGTAATATTTTATCATAAGAACTATAGTATCGATTCCAGTTTCAATTGTTATTGCTATGGAATTCGCGATGACAAGGCCTGCAGGAAGTTAGGAATAATGTAGTAAAAAATTGTTGGGACGGGTTTCAAACTAATGGTAGAAATAGATAGCTATCTTTTTGGATCGACTCAAGATAGGTAAAAAAGCTGTGAATCATCCGAAGAAATTGAATGATCACAATAATGTCGTTCCTTGAAACTCAAGAAATACAATATCAAGGAATCGAATTCAAAAAGTAATGAGGATGCTGAAAGAGCAGATGTTAGAATATACACAGGTACGATAAAGAGACTGTATTGAGTTATAAGTAATATCTAATAGTATAGACGGTTATGAAGAAGACTTTAACCAGCTATTTGCTTATGTGGTAAAGAAAATATCTAACATTTTCTACATTATTTTTGAGACCGGGACTATGAGTAGTTAATGATTTCTGTCAACAGGCTGATGAAGTACACTATTGTTTACACGATAGCGATGACATTGAAGATATTGATAATGACATCTGTAATGACGGTGTTTGTCTTCTCTATGATACCGCGACAGGTTTTGGACAATAGACTACATTACCCTCCGAATCTTTACTTATAGGTAACAATTTAGATATATCTTTTTCTGCAAAAATTCAGAATAGTATGGATGGCTTTCAGTTTTGCCTGAAAAATAGTTAATCTCGATTACTAAATTAGTATTAGTAAAGATGGAAACTAATTATGGAATAAATAATTCCATGATCATAATGGAAATCTAGAACTTAATTTCTCCTTCCTCAGGCGACAAGCTGCTGTAAAGAAAAGGACTATTGAAAGATCGACGGAATATGTGTGAATGAACAGAACTGAACAGTTTAATGACTATTATCCTTCTATGAAGAAGAACGATTATTATTGCAATATGTTACATGTACATAAATGGATGACATTATTTGTGTTCATACATAATGCGATAATACAATTTGACATCAATCCTAGTAAAATTAATGATTGGTTAGGAGGTGAATAATCTATCTCCTTAACTTAACAACACATTTTTAGCTATAGAAAAATTTAACTATTGAAATTGCTAATATTATGAGAATATACGATGTTTGCAGCCATTATAAAAGCTAAAACACCTGCGCAATTAAGAGCTTTACGAAAACATGGTATAGACATCAATGAACATAGTGCTACCCAAGATAAAAGGGATTTTCTATACAGGGTTGATGCAATAGTTTCTAACGATGATATAAATAGATTAGAATCTGAAGGTTATACTGTAGAAAAGGTCTCCGATCTTTCAGATGTAGCAAGAGCACGATTAAAGGAAGTTTCCAAAACAAATAGGCTTAGCAGAATGAATACAATGGCAGATGAAGAGAAGTGATCCTATTTACAATCGTTTTTTATATAGACACAACTTTTTTATATTGAATTCTGAAAATTAAATAGCTTTTATTAACCAAAATAATATTGTTTAATTCTTATCATATAATCATTACTTTCTACCTCATTAACAATTGAGAGATCGTAATATTCTCAGCTGTAAATCCTGATGGTTGCAGCAGTTCTTTGCTTTTTGATTACTCTACTAATTTTAATTTGAATAAATCTTAAGATATTGTTAAAAGTCCAATTGCTATCTTTTCATTACTTCTGTTACAATCAGTTTCTACTGTTACCACTGTACAGCAATTGAATTCAGATCATCCGTAATAATCCTGTTATAAATGTACTAAATATGGATGGTAAATCTCTTTTGAAATGATATGATAAACAACATCTATAAGTTAAGAACTGATATTTGTCATAAATTTTCAGTATAACTATTTTTCAGCTTATTGTAGACTTACGCTGAGGATACAATGCAAAATGTATGTTATCCTTTGTTATTCAAATTTTCTTTTTTTTAAATCTGTCAGACCGTTCCATATAGGAAGTTACCTACGTAACCTTCATACCGCCAGAATTGTTGTATTATTTCCATTGTAGTAGCTGAAGATTAAGAGGTTAAATCTATATTATAGTCATAGGTTAATAATTACCCTTAAACTATTCTATCTAAGGGTACTTTCATTTTATGTTGTTTGTATTCTCTAAAATACAATTATGATATAAGGAATTTATTTTGCAATTTACTTTTACATATATCTCTTACATCTTCTTGTTCTATTTTTTAAGAGTATGATTCATAGATTAAAATGAATTTAGAATTCTCTAAAGTTGTATAAGAACACACATTGTTAAAAGAATATATGCTAAAATAGTGTAGCCATTTAATTCTTCTTAGTATTCTGTGTCTGTATGTTATTATACAAGCAAACAATTACAATGATGTTCTTCTTCTTCTAATATTCTATTATTATTGCCTAAGTTGAATTTTGTAATGTATATGCTACCACACTCATTGCTCCATTATCTCTTAAACTGTTATCCGGTCCTCTGAAACCAACATATCCAAGATGGTTATCTCCTACCTGGGTTATAGTACATACAAAGTCAGGAGACCAAAAGGATGGGTATATTAAATCACATCCTCTATCAGCATCTGCGTCTCTAATATTTAGTATTTCTTGTTCTACAGGTATATCAACATAGTTTTGAGGTACATCTCTATCAAATATAGTTGATTGTATGCCTTTTTGACCTAGAGCGAAATCTTGCTCAAAACAAGGATAATATACAGGTTGATTTTCTGAATAATTGAAACAATCAAAGTACAATGGATAAACGTAGCCGGGTTCTAAAGCATCATCTTCTAAATTAAACAAATTATAAAAATATGATACTTCTTCTTCTATAGCTTTGCCGTATGCAGATCTTATTCCATCAGAACTAAGAACATCTGCAGAATTTTTTGAAACTTCGTCGTCATCTACTGCTGCACCCATCAAATGCACAGATGCAATTTTAAAATTATTATTATTCCATATCTGATTGTTATTTAGGCTATCTAAGCTACTAAGGACCACCCTTGCGCCAAGAGAATGAGCAATGAGCCTAATTTTAGTTTGTGGACAATTATCTTTTAGGTCAAGGATAAATTGTGCCAGTTTTGGTCCATTCTCTTTTGCTATTATTTTTGCATAATACCAACCGTTTGGCGATATTTCTGTATCAGAATCCCAGCTGAAACCAATAACAGGAAACGTATAACCCATACTCTCTAAAGACAATCTTGCTCTGTCAAATACTTCAGGTGCGCTCTCGAACATGTCTTTGATGCCTTCATTAACTTTATCTTTGGCTGTCCATACGCCATGAACATATATTAGAGCTTCTTGAGTACAACCCATACTTCCAAAGTCAAAAGGAAAAGGTTCATAAGATGGTCTATTGGGTATCAGGTTTCCGAACTGATCAAAGTGGTTGCGAGTAGAAATTATATGGATTGGTTCTGCCCAAGCTAGGCTATTTGTGGATGATGATGCTATTGTTAAAATCAAAGCTAAGGAAGCAAATACGATAATTAACTTGTAAATGTTCATTAACGGATAATAATATCAAGGCATTATATTTAATTTTATAAAATAAAGATATGATTTTTCGTAACCATGAATAATTACTAGCAAAGAATATTAACATGAAGAATTAGTCTCCATCACATCGGAATGGGAACTTACATGGTTCTAAACCTCGAGTATTCTCTCAGTCTTTATACAATTCGGCCTGAAATATTTTACGTAATTATTAAACATCGTATGCAACAACGATTGAGTATGTTTTAATTTTATCAGATAGTATTATGTTTCTTTAGATATCTAATTCAACACCTAAAGAACAGTGATCTGATGCTTCAGTGCCGTCTTTACCTACCGTGTCAAACCTTATGCCATCAAACGCAGTTCTACTCCTAGAAATTCCTCGCCGCTCTACCTCTACCTTCCCTATTTTCGATTTTAAACTCGGAGATAACAATATATAATCATACTGATATTTTTTCGTCCCATGTAGGTAAGTCCATCTTTCATTTTCCGGTAATTTCTCTAATGTATTTATCAATTTCAAATCTTTTATCATAGCTTTTATATCTTCAGAACCTGGATTGCCATTTAAATCGCCTACTACAATATAATATCCATCTTGGTCTGTTTTCATTTTTTCCTTTAATATTTGACCTATTCTAGACAATTCACGTTTTCTAATCTCGGGTGTTATATTGACTTTTTCTCCCTCACGAATAATTATATGTGGTATTTGAGACTTTATATGGCAATTCATAAAAGTTATCTTGTTTTGTTTTGGAGTTAGGATATCTATTTCAAGACAGTCCCTTCTGAAAATAGGACCTTCTTCATCAGTATCAAACATATGAGTCCTTATTCCTAAGACATCAAGTCGACTGATTATTCCTACATCGATATATCTTGAATCATTTGCATCCAGTAACATTGCATACTTGTAGTACTTTTCGTTAATTGTATCAGGATTATGATTTGTATCCTGTATGCGTTTTAATAGATCTTCATTAAATAATCGCAATGTCTCAAGATCTTCAACCTCTTGTAAGCAAACTACATCTGCATTTATCGCATCTATTACTCTAGCAGTATTATATTGAGCCTCTTCCTCTATTGCCTCTCTAGTATATCTATACCATTCTCTTAGTTTACCTTTCTTTCTTACTCTTCCAGCACGAACCATCCCTGCTTCCTGTAATTCTTGTATAGTTGCACCTTCAAGAGGAACTCTTGACTCTCCAATTTTATTAAGTAAAATTACCCTAGAAAAAAGATTTTCTGCATTAAAAGTGGAAATCTTCATATCTATTGCAATTTTTGGCACATAATAAACCTTTGCTCAGATTTGGGCCTAAATTCATATTCAGAATTTGTAATCAATGATCTTGTAAGAGTGTAGGCAACTCATATAGACCTTTGATTGTAATCATCAATTAATTTCCAACTCTGTCTGCATAGAACCGATAACGTACTGTTTTTGGAAGATCATTTAGTGCATTGCCAAATCCTTAATTTCATCGGAGGATAGTAGTCCTCCTGGATTAATAATACCCTTATGAAAATGTGGGATTGGATGAGGCAACAGTACTATTAATAGTATTATTGGTCAGTACTTCTATTGTGTTTTCATAATTCTTTTCGACTAAATCTATATACTATCATTATTGGCTTCAAGGAAACAGGAAAGAAGAAAGAGGAGACATTCTCAATTAGTTTCTGTTGTATGCTCTAGTCTAGCCAGATTCGGATTTGTAAGTGGGAATTTTGTGATAACATTTGCATTCCTATAAATATCTGCTTCTCAAATTGGCAGGAATAGAATATGATATTATTATAATAAAATATTATTTTTAGGATACTATTGATTACGAAAATGCTTTTATAGGTTAAAACGAAATTGAAACCAAGAAACATAGTATGAGAAAGATCGCTATACTGCAATTATCACTTACAGTAGCAATAGTAACATTGATGCTAATTATGGTAACACGACTTCCAGTATTCCAAATATACGCTCAAGAACAGAATAATACAGCCGCTGCTATTACAGCAGCATCTACCGCAGCATCAGCAGCATCGTTAAGTCAACTGGTAAATGCTGTTGCTTTATTAATAGCAGCCGTGGCCCCTTTAATTGTAGCAGGACTTGCATATGTGAAGGCTAACTCGCAAGACCCAAAAATTAATCATGCAATAAATACAGCTACTTCTGGGGCTCAGATGGCATCATTAATATCGAATAAGGCTTTAGAAAATAAAGAAAACATCAAATCTGTGATAGAATTTAGCCTCAAGGCTGCTCCTACTGAAGTACAGCAAGCAATAGACGAAAGAAAAGCATTGATTGACAAGCTTAACACAGAAATTCTAGCTACCCAAGCCCAATTAAAGCGACTAACTCCTACGATTCCAGGGGAAGCAAACGCAGATACAATTCCAGATTTACCCAGAGAGAAGGATTTTCAGTGAGTTCTATGTTATGTTTAAAAAAGCATAGATGCTGGACTTGGATGAAGCCGATTATAATAAGCGGCAATAATATAATACTGGAATCTTATTGTCACCGCAAATAGATGTAGCTGAAGATAATATCTATGTTGTGTAGAACAATTATCACATAACTACACATTTTGCAGGAGTACAAATGGTGGATCTAATTTCAGTAAAGAAATAATCCTAGGTAACGAAAAAGAAACATCAGACCAGGAGCAGATGGCTTCATTGGAAAAAATTTTTCTATAGTATGGAGAAGCCGACCGATTGACAATTCAAATCATTGCCAAATATACATTATAATGGGTACACATGATAGTGCAACCTTTAAGCATCCATTTGAAGTGAGCAACAATACAACAAGAGCATCAGTCCATCCAGATGTAGCTGTGGCAGAAAACAATATCTATGTGATTTGGCGTGATAAGATTCTTGGAATAATGAAATCTTATTCTCTAGATCTGCATTTAATAATACTTCTAATTTTTGCAAACCAGTTAATCTAAGCAATAGCAAAGGACATTCTGACAATGCAGAAATAGTTGCGTTTGAAGACAATGTGTATGTGATATGGTGGTGGGAGACCATGAAAGGAAGCAAGAATTGCTCTTAATATTAAGTTGTTGATAAAGGGAAAACTTTTGATAATGTAATTCGCTTAAGTAGCATTGATAAATGATAAATCCTTATTTGATAATTCAATAAAGAATGTAATGCGTAGAGCTACAACGGCGTTCAAGTTCATTAGTTTCCTCGTAGCTGTTTTTTCCTTAATCTTATCATAGTGGCCATATTATATTCAGTTTCAGCCATAATTTTATTTTCCTCAGATAATCCAGTTTTAGTTCTTATTAACTCTTAACGAGAGCAAAAAAATAATATTTCGATAACAGAAAAATTAGTTAATGGATTACTAATTGCTATAATTTATTTATAATGTTATATTGCAGAGTCATTCGATATACAAAATAAGAATGTGTATAATTTTGTAACTCCAAAAAAATATATAGACCATAGGGACCATACAGAATAGACATCAGATATATGCGTATAACCTTATTTTCCCTTTAATTTGAAGATCCATTTTAGAATATCTCTCTCCATTTTATAAAAGGAACTATGTTTCAATATGGAATTAGATTCACCATTACAACCAGAAAAAATATTACAAAAAAGAAAAGAAAAAAAGTATCAGAATTCATAATAGTAACAATAAACTCCATTTGTCCTGTTGACCATAGAATTGTCATGGTCAACCATTTGCCGTAATAGTTGACCATTACCAAAAAAGCTCATGCATGTCAACCATTAGATGGTCAACTATTTTGTTTATTCTTGTAATAGAAATTATCGTTGCATGTTCACTTTCTGACTAATCTATGTATAAAAACAAGAGAGCACTTTTCTCGCATAGGCTTAGTGGACCGCAGGATAATATCCGTTGTACTAAAGGGTTTCATATACTCTAATTTGGAAAACAAAATCAAAATTGCAAATTATTATAATTATAAACGTAAACTACAAATACGAATTTGATTTAGGGTTCTATTTCTCAAAACTTTTTAACTTGTTAATAATTTAAAGTAATACTTGGATATTAGGCAGCAACCGTCATTGTTCTGGTTTTCTCATGAGATAAATATTTATGAAAAAAAATATCTCAAGAAAAGTGTAAAAAGGAAAGAAAGAAAAAAAATAATCTTGGATTGGGACAACTGTACTGTTAATCTTGTCGGTAGGCTGGCTACTGGAAAAACAAGGCTTGTTCTTAGAACTATAACAAATAGGAATAGCAGCTATATGGGTAACAAGCCCATTAGATTAAGATTTATGCTAGGTATTGATATAAGCCAGCTTTCAGAAATCCGTACTGAATACTATCAGTTATCAAAATCAGCCAAAAATTTGCCAAAATCTATCGCTAAAAAGCCACATGAAAGATATGTATTTCAATTAGACGATAGATACTGGATTTGGGAATGGGCTAAAAAGGGCACAGATATAAAATCAACTAACATTTACAAATTGTATAATCAAATACTTTCCTTTATTAAAGAACTAGATATTGATGATATCAGATCTTTAAAAGGAAATGACATATTTGATGTAGATATTAAAGAAAAAGAAAATAATATTAAATATAAAGTTGTTCCAACTATCTATCAGCCGGCATTTGATTCATTAAGGAATTTTGTTCGTGAAGTACATTGTGCAGCTATTGAAAAAAATAGAATAGAAGTATCTATAATTTTCGAGAATGAACAACTAAGAAGACATAAATATTTAAATTATATATATGAAAAATACAGATATCTACGTTATGGAAGAGTAAAAGATATAGAGACGTTTAGCATTTATATTGACTCACAAACGATGAACGATAGTAAAAAATATTTTACTTTTGAAAAAATATATAGTAATAGCTATGATATTACATACGATACTATTCATGGAAATCCTTCTCCTCCAGAAAGAAAAGCAAAGTATTATTTTATAGATTACTACCACCCAATTGTTTTTATCAATACTTCAAATCATGCAATGTCTGAAAGTGATAATAATCACGATCTTTGGAAATGGGAATATATTCCATTTATCGAATATAGAAAAAGACCTTTTAAATTTGGTACAAAATCTCGACAGGATATAGATCGAGAATTTCCATCACTATTTACAAAATTAAAAAACTATATTAATGAAAATAGAATTTGTTAATTAGTCAAAGTCTTACGTTAGTTGAAACGAGGATACTATTCTTTTATTGGCATGTATGCTAATATTGTATTCATGCTTACTTTATCTATTGGATCTAGTTGCAAACATAAGCCGGTTCATTTCATATTTCCGAATATGTCTGTCTGTTAATTCTGTCGTGTAGTGATATTTCTCTAAAAGAGAACTTACTTTATTTTGAAGCAATGTTCTATTTCTAACCAGGGATACTCTATGTGTTACACTGCTTCTTTATCTTGATTCTGACAAAGATGGAGTTCCATATCTGGTGATGATGACGACGCAATTTCATCTTTTTCAGTATATTGATTCTCTGTTTTTTTTATTATTATAAATAGCCATCTAAAGAAATAGAAATATTTGATATTATTGAGATAATCATTCCAGGCAGTAATGATCGTGGATATATCGGTTTTAGAGAACTTTTTCTACCTTGACTGATTGACGATAGTACTATGGATGTAACAGTAAGAGATTAGATAAAATCCTAAGTTTTTTACATTAGATATATGAATGGCTATTTGGAGGTCAATATGGGATTAAACTACTATACTCTACCTTTTCTCAACATATCTAAAATGTAATAATATCGAACATATATCTAATTCCATAATTATTTTAACAATCTATTCATTAAGAAGAGAATATATATGTCAGACAGGAAGCAATGAATTTTTGTCTTCATTTATTCGCTTCTATGGAATTGTAACCATTATTTGCATATAGAGTATAGTCCTCTTGGCCTTACCTATTTTTCCTACACAAGTAGAGCATCCTGAACACAAAAATTTACTATAACCCTTAGCTCTTTCAACTACGGACTAAGTTGGATTAGTTCCATACATGTACATGGGTCAGGATGTTTGCCTATTTATCTTTATAGTATAGTATTTTCTTTATTTGTAGCTAATCGACTTTAATGTTCCAGTAAAGATGGGTTAAAACCATCTTATGGAAAATAAATATATTCCACTAGTATGTGGATAAGTTCCTCAAGAGTGTTAGTATATTGTACATATGTCTACTCCACCATAATTTCAAATTATTTTATATCTTCCAGATGTTTTCAGAATTATTTACTGTATAGTTATTATCGTTGTTACTTTCTTTTCTTTTGTTGTCGAGTCTTCTTCTGTAACGTCGACTTTTGTATTTTACGCAATAATGTAAATCTCAAGCAGAACCTACTTCCCTCAGGGCCTTTTTCTACACTCAAGAAACTTGGCCCAAATGTCAATGGAATTTGTGTCCAAGGAGAACACCACTTACCTATCATAAAATCATTTTTAACAATCTTTACCTCATCATGCCAGTTGGTATAGTCATACATATTCATTTGTTCTGGTGTAAGGACAACCTTGGAGATTCCTCTTAATAAACCTCCAAAAGTATATTGCATCTGCAATTTTCCAGTATTATCTTTTGTATATCTGAATTCTTGTGTTACAGGCGACAAGGCACTATCAGAGACTAATTTGCCTTCCCATCGCCCAGTCACTTCGTTAGCAGTTGGGGCCTTACTGTATTCTTGATAGATTGTTTCATGATCTTCTTCCGTCATAAAGTCAACACTGTAATTTCGTGACATACTAAAATTAAGTATTTGTATACTAAAAGGAGGAACACCCAAGAATGCCTTTCCAAGAACAACATCTTTATTAACTATCTTTAATAAATCATAGAAAAGTGAGTATTCTGGACTAGTATATTTAAGATATATCACTTGTCCTAGTCCTCTATGATTATCTTGTATTTGAGGTAAATTAGGTGCAAATACTGAAGGTACCTCATATGGATGTGTAACTCCTTTTATTATCTCAGCTTCCTTGTAAAAGCGCTTCCAAAATCCACCAAAATATCGAATAGCATCAAAATCTTGATCTATGGGAAAAAATCCTTTCCAATATTTATTATTATAAATAATTAATGTGTTGTTATCAAATGACCATTTATTTTCAGACGCAGAACTGTCATCAGCAGAATTTATCAGAATTTCTATAGGATGTTCATTTCTTGCTTCATTGAATAATGTATCTAGCTTTTTAACAGTACAATACATAGGCTGTGAAACGGAACACTTTTCTTTTGATACCAAATGAAGGTAATACCATGTTAGAGTAAATAAGCTTTTATTGACAACTAACACATATTTAATAATATCCAATTGCTAAAGTAGTTTGCAATTTTCAGTCGCTATGTACATGTTATTATGATTGAAATTAATTATAGAAGGAACAAGTTTCAAATAACAATGATAAATATGAAATTATATTTTACGCTTATCTTATCTGTTTTCTTCTGAATTATGTATGTATGTATGTATATCATCTACAATGATCATATTTTATCACCGCTTACATGAGCTTCGTCTAAGCTATAATGAATTATATGCATTGCAACAGGAAATCCACTAATACAGAAGCAAGTACAGATATGAGAAATAAAAATTATTGATAATAAAGCATTTCCTAAAACTTCAAAACTGATTACACTAATGTTAACAAAATATATACTTACATTCTAGGTTAACTGTATCAACCATTTCGGTGAGTGCATATTTCAATTGAATAATGTTAGGTAATTAGGATACTAATTTAATCAAGTTGTTCCAATCAGACTTCTAAATATTTTTCGCGACATTTACGACAATCAGTGACGGCTTGTGATCTTATATTTAATCCTGATATGGAAGAGACTGAAGAATTTTGAATTAGACGATGGAACCAAAAACAGAGGGCTAAGTCATTTTATTATACCCTAAAAAACAAATTAAAAATCAATATACACTTGATAGTAAAAGAGAAGGAAACTGTTTTATCCTTATGGCAGAAGGTTCCTCAATCTGTTCCTCTCAACAATATCAAATGCTATTCTATATGCTAATGCACTTATTGTTAGTGAGGGGTTAATCTATCAATGGGTTGAGGAAGATTGTCTCTATTTCTACCAACAATATCAAATGCTATTCTATATGCTAATGCACTTATTGTTAGTGAGGGGTTAACACCTAAAGAGGTTGGAATTATAGATCCATCTGCAACATATAATCCATCATATTTTGCATTTCCATTTTTGCCCCTAAATACTCTTCCAAGACTATCCACCACTCCGTTAGAGGCATCATCACCCATAGGACACCCACCTAATGGATGGGCTGAAATCTGTCTTTTGGATTGCGTATCCCATAAAGGAATAATAAGGCTGTTCTCTCCTTCTTTGCCTATTTTTTGAGCAAAAAGCTTCATACCATTTATTATTTGATCGAAAATAGGTTGCTGCAAATTGTAGTTATTGTCTAGATCAATTCTGTTTCTATTGTCAAGAGTCAGTTTTGATGTAGTATTGTTATCTCTTCCTATTCCAAATAAAACCAACATATTTGAAACGCGCTCTTCAGGCGTAAGGTTTCCTTTATTTGAAAAAATGCTAAGCAAAGTAGAAAAGATATTTCCTAAAGTAGATAATATAGGGACATTAAAACCATCCATTAGTTGTGCTAAAATATTTCGTATTTCAGGGTCGTCTATATTAATTTTGTTGATAACAAGTTCGCTAAATAATGTGATGAAAGAATTCCTTGGTATAAAGGGCGCTGATGGTATACTTCCTTTTTGTTCTTTCATTTTATCAAATATGGTGGCAAATACCTCGGCAAACATCCGTGGAATTCCGACATCTTCTATTGAAAAAGTGAAATTGCCATTATTATTATTATTATTATCTTTGAACATAGCTATCGATGTTAGTGTTGGACCTCTGCTAGCATCAACATTATATTTTGTTGGATTTATTATTCCAAAGAAATCTCCATTTGTAGAAAACTTTGTCCCCAAAGTGTTGCTTAGGTTTAATTTCTTTGATTTCAATAAGAGTTCAGTTGAACCCAAAGTACCCGCAGCAACTATTACTCTATTAGCTTTTATTACTTTGGTCAGTCTTACTCTTTCCTGCTAAGTCAAATCTCTGCTAGGTGAAAAATCAGACTCATTAATTATATCCCGATAATCAATGAATTTTACAGCATACTTGTAGCCCTGTCCAGGTGGCAATTCTTCTATCTCTAATACCTCGCATAGAGGGTGAACATCTATTGGTAATTTTAATATGTTTGCATGCGTAAATATCTGTTTATTTAGAGTGTGTCGAGCACCCGGGATACATCCAAGTCCACATCTTCCTTGGCGTTCACAAATATTTGTTTCCATAGCACTAGTATATTTTTTAATATCTTCTTGACTTGGATGTCCAGCTGTTGGATTAAAAATATCTGTAGAAATATCAGTTATTGATAATTTTGCATCCAAAGCATCTACATTTATGATTTTATTGTTACCTATTTGTTTAGCAGCATCTTGAAACACTTTGGCTTTTGGGAGTGGTGGTCCTCCAAATCCTGCGTACTCGTAATAGGACTAACTCCAATAAATTCCTCAGCCAAAGGATAAAATTCATCTAAAGAAGGATTATTACCATCATTTTCTGTTGGCCAATTTTCAAAGACGACACGTTCAGGTTTTTCGGTTATATTGAAATATACTAATGAACCGCCTCCTACTCCACTTCCAACAATTACATTAACATTCTTCAGCTGTTTTACGTCAAACAACCCTTGAACTTTATTGACTGCTCTAGAATTACCAATGGCAGCTAACATTCCTTTGATATCATTTGGATATGCCCACATGCCAAACGGCATGTTATTTTTAACTAGAAATGTTCTCAAGGGATTTGAATCGGGAATCTCATGACTAATCCACCATTGACCACGTTCTAGTATACATACTCTGTTATTTTCATTTTTTTTCTTGTACATTTTTGCAATAGCAAGAGAAACAATTGTTCCACCAAAACCAGAGCCAATAACAACTGAGTCATATGAAGTAGGAATTGGTATACGACTTTGTGTTACAACTATTTGAATAACGTTGTTTAAATTATTGATAACGCGGCTTCTCCATTTCCATCCGTTAATACCATCTACAGAAAAGAACTCTTTTCTTTTGTGTCTACCATGTCTATCTCTAACTGAGATAAACTTTTTAGATTCGTCTGTAATAATGATGTATACATTTGAGTTTGTTTCATCAATATCTCTTTGAGGTACGATCTTAAAATAGCCTTTATTATCAGTAATTTCAGGAAATGTAGTGAGAGTTAAATCACCTAATGGATTATATTGAGATGCCTCAACAGGTATTCCAACCAGTGGTTGTCCTACTGCATCACGGATGTAACCTTCTATTATAACCATTTACCCAGTACATTAGCCAATAGTATTTAAATAGACAGATGATAACTGCCATTATCATAAATCAGTTAAGAATCAAAGAATTTAAAATAAGAATTTATTCATCGGGATAATATCAGCAGACAAATTAATTTATTTAAATTGGTAACATGTAATTAGAACATAGAACACACACAGGTAAGGATGATTGTCACTATTGAAGTGATTCATTTCTCTAATCTCATGCTACCAGTTTTCTCTTCCACTCCTATTTATTCACGTCGAATGTTATATTAAAGCAGCAGTCTATCAAGATAAACATAGTAATGACTCATTCATCAAATAGGTGGTATCTAAGAAACAGATTTGACTCTTTTTGCAACCCAAGAAAAGAACAATAATTCATAATATAGTTGTAGAAAGCTTTGCAGCAGAGCTTGCCATTATATAGTTTAAAATGCATAAGAATGAATATCTAAGGCTTTATCGAAGTATTATATAATTTCTTATATGTTGCTAACTTCTTAAGCGTTAATGGGATGACAGGATTATGCTTAAGAAGTTGTATTTTGTTTCAACAAAGCAGAGTGGTATCATAAAATGAAGATACATTAGCCGACACGATTTCTAAATGCAGATTCTTTTCCGATTCTCTTTAGTATATAAGGAAGATAAACACTTTGCCTGGTTGGGTCGCTATGTAGAAAGCTGAGTCCATCTGGAAGCCAGCCAAGTAAGTAATTGCGCTCTGAATAATATTTGCCTATTAAGATATTATCATTAACTTGTCTTATCTCATCATGAAAAACACCACGAGTAGCATCCTGCATTTCTACGTGATCTTCTTTATCGCTAACTATAGCAGTACCTGCAAGGACATTACTAAATATATAGTCATTCTTTAAAGTCTTTCTGTCTTTATCAAAATAATATTTGAACCTGAATACAATTTCACTCCATCTAGAATCTGAAACAAGTTGACCTTCCCAAACTCCTACCATTGATTGCAAGGTAGGTTTCTTCATCTTAGAGTATAGCATCCCATGGTCTTCTTCAGTCATAAACTCAAAAGGATACTTCCTTGACATTGAAAATGTAAGGATTTCTTTACCTGGGCTGGGTTTACCTAGAAAGGCTTTACCAAGTATGGTGTTTTTATCTACTATTTTCAAGGCATCATAAAATATATTGTAAGGAGGATCTAGATACTCTAGCAATATCCCTCTTCCAAATCCATCCAACTCTACATCAGTAGCTTTGTTTCGGGCAAAGACTGGAATTTCAAATGGATGAGTTGTTCCAATAATGTCTCCTGATGCATTCTTTGTAAATCGTTTCCAAAATCCACCAAAGTAAAGCGATAAGGTATTCTGTATGTCCGTATCTCGAGAAAATATTCCCTTCCAATGTGAGTTATTTGATATTGTAAGGGTTTCTGAGTCGAATTTCCAATTTGCTTCTTCTGCATTATCATTTGTAGCATTGACAAGCATCTGTGTATCAAATTGAGTACTTGCAGAATCAAATAGTTTAGATAAATTATCTCTAAGACAATACATTGGTTGTGATGTTGCACATGAATGTCCTAAACTCTTGTTCAAAGAAATACCATCGTATTTATTCTTCCAATCTTTGATTATTCTTGATGCAACTATAGAAGATATTGTCATTACAGTGATTTGTGGATTGACGCCTACTGATGTTGGAAATACGCTTGCATCACAGACAAAGAGATTTCGGAATCCATGAACTCTGCAATATGAATCTACTACGGAGTCAGCCTGATTTGTACCTATTTTATTTCCTGACTGAGGATGTGCAGAACCTAAAAGCAGATTCTTTGGATCATTAAGTATATTGTGAATGAGTTTAGGAATATCTGACTCATTTTCTATGATGCTCCTATTTGTGTGAGAAATAATTATTCTTCTAGCTCCAAGTGCAAACCACATTTTTCCTAATACTTCAACACCCTTTGCAAGTATCTTGAGTTCTTTTTCTCCTGGCTCATAGGTAATACTTGATCTTCCTGTGGATGTAAGAGTCACCCTTCCAATGTTATCATCTCGTACTACAATTCCGGCCATTGCATAATTATTGAACCTTTCGATGAGTCTTCTATGCTCACTTATTCCACTACCTGAAAGTGCAATAGAAAATTGTAGTAATGGGAGAAAGATACTTTCAATTAAAAACTCTCCAGCATCAAAATTATACTCTTTTCTTGTTTGGTCTGTAGTTCTGGTTACACCAAAATCATGTACTGTGTATGCCATAGGAATTCCTTGGTTACCCTTTATTTCATAATCAAAGTCTCCTATGACCTCAATTCCTGGATGCAAGCATAAACCAACTCCTGCAGTGTTTTGTGCTATCCCATTTTGGAGAAGAAGCTTTGACGATGCTATAGCTCCTGCACTTACTATGACTATTTTTGCATTAACTCTAATTCTATATGTCTTGTTTCCATCAATATTAAGAAAATTGCCTTCCACACCTTCTACAATGCCATCTGTATGGATGATTTTTTCGATGTAGCAGTTGCAATAGACTCTCATATCAGAATCAGGTCTCTTTAACGCCTCATGGAGATATGTTACAAGAACGTTTTGCTTTGTCTCATAATGACAACCTATATGGCAGAATCCACATTGCATGCAGTTAACACAATTTCTAGAATTATTCCAATGCTCTTTTAATCCAAGTACTTCTGCACCTTTCTTGAGCATCAAATTGTTTCTATTTAATTCATCATCAGCTACTTTAGTCACATGCAGAGTGCTGTTTACTTTTTTAAGATGATATAACCATTCATCATCGGTAAAATTGACACCAAGTCTATTCCATTCCTCACGCACACGTGGAGGAGTATCAAAACAAACAGCATCATTAATTATTGTTGAGCCACCTAAACAGCATCCTTGGGCTATAGCTATTCTGAGGCTATCTACAAAATTAAAACCTGCATTTTTCCAAAGAAGAGGCATCATGTCAACTTCACGCTGATTCATATCCTTTCCTTCATGATATCCACCTCTCTCAATTAGAACAACCTTCTTTCCAGATTCGACGAGCTCCTTTGCAAGAACTGCGCCGGCGGCTCCAGATCCTATGATGCAAATATCCACATTCTCAATAATATCATTTTTAATAACTTCATATTTTTCATGTCTATCTGTGAGCTCATCTATTCCATAGATTATGCCCATTTAAACTCCTCCTGTCTTGGCCACGTAATAACTTGATTATACGCTTCCCTTCTTGGCTGTCTTGGTACCTGTGGTCCATCATATCCAATATTTCCTATATGTAATTCTTCAAAGAATGAATCAACTAACGTACTCAATATTACGCTAAAATGATTAAAGTTATTTTTCCTCTCTTCATATCCGTTAACGAAATTCTGTAGTTTCTCTCTAACCTCTTCAGGAGGATCGCCCTTATTTAGAATATCTAGGTCTATTCTATTTTCTATTCCCATTATGCTTCCAACTTCATTTAACATACTTATCATACGTCGAGCATTACCAGAATAGATGTCTATAGCGTTAGGATTTGGAATATTATCAGCTATCCTGATATGATATTCTATTTCCTTTTTAGTTTGCATTACTTTCGTTGTGAGTATCTTGTTTCCTTGATTATCCTTTAATAGTATATATACATCCGGCGTTCCTTCAAGTACTTCAAAGAATTCTTTAAATTTTGATTCATCAAAGTCAATTCTATATAATCCATGTGAGTCTGTAGTTGTTTCCCCAAGGAGATCGTGTGGATTCAGCAACGGATCGTCATCATAGGCTTCTATTTTCAAATCTTTTAATGGAAGTTGATCTTTTGAAATTATTTTTCCCTTTAAGGTAAAAGTTCCCAATAGGAGCGATAATAGATCGATAGTAGATAAGATTTCCTCTCTTATTTGTTAAAATGACCTCATATGGTTGCATAGATGGAATTGCTAGAATTAGGTATGGTTGTATATGATTTTATGTAGTAGACAGTTTCTCTCAAATTCAATAGACACTATAACAAGAAAAGATGGATTTTCTATATGGCGAGATTCCAAATCATAATAATGTCTTTTCGTTCACATACTTTTTAACAAATTTTTCCGTATTATCATTATTAGTACATTGCTTGATGAATATTCTCATGGATTGATAATAATATGAAGTCTTTATTTTGTCCAAAATGAAAACCAAATAAATAAATGGGTTAGCACGTACGGGAAAGGTAGATTCTAAAACTTTGAGCTACAACGAAAGAATTTGCAGCAGCCAAGACAATGTATGTATTACAGTAGGAAGTATACAAATGAATTTCCCATATTTGCAGAAATTAAACCTGAAAATGGCGGTGTATCTATGGGAGGAGAAAGCCGAAGCTTAGTTCAATAGTAATAATAAATCAAAATAAACATCAACCCATTTAACTTAAATTTATAATTGCATTTTCAAGGCCATCTTTTTCCTGCTTACTTAACCCTGGTGAATTTAGATGTTGTGAAAGCCATAGCTTTCCATTTCTTATCTGCGGTATAGGAGAATATTTCCCAAGCCAGTTATCAGATGCCTTGCATAAATTACAACTTGCTATTGTTCCAATCAATTTACTTTCAATTCCTGACTTCCATATTCTCTTTACTTGACCTTCTAATGGAATAAATCTAAAAGAGAATTTTTCTCTCAATATTTTGGTAATTGCTGATTCAATCTCTTTTTCTTTTTGTATGTTTCTCATGATGCCGTAGTTGTTACAATTTTCTCTAGTCATAAAATCAATTTCCCAAATTTTTTGATAATAATCATTTTCTTTATTTAGTAGAGCCCTACCAATATTTTTTCTAAAAATGCTTCTGTCAGAGGGTTTAGGATTAGAGATTGTAAAGTTCATCATTTTTGCTGCATCATTTAGTAGAAAATGCTTTGAAATCCTAGTACTAAAATTACCTTCCATATGCGTACCTATTCTTACTATTCGTGCCTTAGCGTTAGTACTAATAATGCTGTTGTTGTTATCGGCATGCACATTATCGGCATAATCATAATTAATGTGAGTTGAATTTTCACCTTCTTCATAAAAGAAATAGATACCATTATCAGGCAATTTATCTACATCAAAAAAAGGAAGCTTAATCAAGTATAGTGATTCTAGCTTTTCATGAAGCCATCTACATAGCTCAGAAGACATCTTTCTATTACTCCTATCTATCTTATTTATTCAAGATGGTAAATGTCTTTAGCCTATCTTTCAAACTGACGGCTTCTGGCTTTTATCTAAAGAGAAAATCATTAACCTTGTAACGGTAGGAATCTTAATAATGGCCATATTATTGATAGCAAATTTTTTTCTTCACTAGATATGACATGAGAGTAAATTTTAAAATTATGTGTAAAATCTCCGAGTACTAGCGTTACAATATAGAGTGGACTGGGCGGGATTTGAACCTTGCTGGTAAGTGGGTTCAGCTACACTTGATATTGGAAAATTAGAAAGAACTCAGTCAACATTAACTTTAATTGAAGACGATTAAGTAACTTAATTAAGCAAGCATGGATTGTTGTTTACATATAATGGCCTCATTTGATGATGAGGAGAAGATGATCACTAAAACATTAACATTAAAAGGGCTTATTGCTTAAAAGTCGTTTAGCAATACAATGATGAGTATTGATTCACACTCTCCATCAGAAATACGAGAGATATTGAGAATGAAGAATGTGGCAGTAGTAGGAATGTCAAATACTGATGGAAAGCCAGCTAACTTTGTACCAAAGTACCTTATACAAAATGGATATAACGTTATTCCAGTAAATCCAACTACAAAAGAAGTACTTGGAAGAAAGTCATATGCCAGCATTTCTGAGATACCTAAACAAGTAGATATAGTAGATGTATTTAGAAGGTCAGAGGATGTTCCTCCCATAGTAGAAGATGCCATAAAGAAAAAAAGAATAAAAGTAATTTGGATGCAAACAGGTATATACAATAAAGATGCTGAAAGAAAAGCAAAAGAAAATGGAATAGATGTTGTATATAATAGATGTATGAAAGTAGAGCATAGTATGCTCATTGAATAAAATTATATTCCTAGTCAACAAAATCGCTACTAGATGGTGCAATCTGCCTGCTTTCTTTAGATAATATGAAATATCATAATGATTAGATAATTATGTGGTTCGATCTTAAAATTTATCAAGTTCAGTCCCAATTATCTGAAATTCTCGGATTCTTGAAAAGGATTTAGTTTACATCAGAAGATTTTTCTAACAAATTGGCTGTAGGACGAATAAAGTCTTGCTGAGAAGGGCTCAACTAATTTTTCAGTTAGAGAAACTCTAATTACAAGTACTTTTTCTTGTCCTAATGATGATGATAACGAAGAGGATAATGATAATAACCTATTGCTGCTACTATTAGATGGCTAGCCAGGATCTTTGCCGCTATGATCTACACCCGAATCTGATACTCCACGCTATCGCCATGATCTCAGATGCCTCCATCATCATTCCTTCCGCCAGTCTGTCGGTCCTCCTTTTTCAATTGCTTTCTTTGCTCCTCTCCTAGTCCCTATTCTATTTAGTGCTTCAAATCTTATGTTGCATAATAAATGATAGCAAGTTATTGAACTCAGAGAAATCATTAGCGTCGGAACCAGTCGAACCATCATCACCACCTCTAATATCATTACAAGAAATACTACATACTAGGATCACACAAAAGAAAGGAGAAATACACAAGTCTGACAATATTGCTTATACAAACATTCTATGGGCAGAGATAGAAACATTGCATTTGGTCTTGGCTCAGATACTAACTCTTAGAAGAAGAATGACAATCCAACAGCAAACACACAAAGAAGACTAGCCATTATGGACTTATTTTAATAGTGTTTGTGCTTCATTTATGCCATTTGGAAATATGTATGCAAATCATTCAAATCATTCTTCTAGTTTATCTCCTTTAATTGATTGATTAATCCATATATGTGTATGCGTCTTCTATCTTTTTCTGACAGATAGCATTCACGAGAGAGAAAGAAAATTAGAGAGATGGCGATAGATGCACATATATATATATTTAAGTCGGCCTACAAATTATGCTTGTTTTTATTTATTAGCCACTCCATCTTCTTGCTTTTGCTCTTCTTCTGTTCTGGAAAGAGCAAGTGGCTCATTCCCTTCTCTTCTGGCTGACTGTAAAGATCTGGATGTAGGTAATAACCTCGTTCCTTGTCAGGTTTATCTTCTTCAACTCGAATCCGGTGAGCATTAGCCCAAGGATCCCTACGTATACCTGTTACCTGCCATGAGACTTTCATACCTGAAGTACCTCCTGCAATCTTGAAGCGATTGTTGTTGTTATTATTGTTACTTGTAGTCGTGTCAGATATTTTCTCTGCAATATAGAGATTCGGCCCAGGAGCTCCTATAGCAGTAAGCTGATAGCGAAAATCCTTATTCCTTTGAAGTCTTAGAGGAGTTTGATGCTGATGATGATGAGTCAGTACAAGCCTTAGTTGATTTTATAAATCAGGAAGTAGGTTAAGAGGAGTACGAGCAAAAGAATATTAAATAAAATAAAAAAGGAACTAAGGAGACATCAACAACTTCTGCAACATTAAAAAAGGCAATGCTTGTAGCTGTAATTGCGAAAGGCCGGTAAAATACAGTTTATGGATGCTATTCAAGTGGAGGCACGACCAAAATGCGGTCGCTCTCATCCAGCTTTTAAAGAATCTGGATAACAGTTTGCCGCCTAGTTCCATGAACTTTTTAATAGTATCAATTTTTCTCCATCGTTATTGCCTAAAACTCCAATCACTTTACTGAGTGGTAATTCGTCTTTTAGTTTCTTGAATTCATCGATTTCTCCGGGGAATATAAAGTCGCCTGCATGAATAATCCAGTCAACTTTTTCTTTCTAAATATTCAATAGCATTTTGTACGTTATCAATATCGTCGTGTGTATCTGATATTATTCCTATTTTCATTACAAAATTATTTATCTGTAATTATTTCAACCTTATCAGACCAGTATTATCGTCCGAAAGGTAAGAACAACCCTAGTTATCATAAAAGTTACAATAAAGGAATACCCGAAAAGAAATGTCTTTCATTTGAAGAAGCGAGGGAATATGCTTGTTCCCTTGGTCTTAAAAACCAAAAAAAATGGTTTAACCATTAAGTTCTGAAAGAAACCTAATGATATACCTAATGCAGCTGATAAGGTATACAAAGGTAAAGGCTGGACAGGTTGGACTGACTTTCTGGGATATATCCCTAAATAGATGAAACCCGGGTCAGCGTTACCTTATGAACAAGCAAAGAAAATAATTCAACGGTTAAATATACCGGACCAAAATACATTTTATCAATTAAGCAAACAAAGAAAGTTACCTAAGAGTATACATAGAAAACCTGGTAAGAAATACAAAGATGAGGGTTGGATAGGTTTTCCTGACTTTCTGGGCGATGAAGACCTAGAATGGACAAGTAACCCTAACTTTGAACTGCATCTGTACATATGCAAGGTGGAAAACACAATCATGGGAGGAGAACATAAAGTTCAGCATTTCTATTGTTACTGAGTCGAATCATAGTTTACGTGTTAAGATATATGAATAAAAAGGGTAGGATTCAGAACAGAATTGGCGTTAAAATGAGGCCCATAGAGATGTGATCTAAGATCGGGGTTAGATGAGTCACAGATTATATGTCTAATTTTGTTGATATATCGATTAGGTCCTTCTTTAGTTCTATAAGCTATGTAATGACTTATTTTTTCCTTTCGCTTATTTTCGATATATTTGCCTCTTTCAATTATTTTATCAGATCATAGATTGCCAGATCCAAATACCGACTATCGAAATAGTGTTGAGTCGAAAAAATCCAAGAAGGAATTCACCAAAATAGCTAACAATAACAAAAGACTATTGATATCTTAATTTGCTCTAATTTTCGCCTTCTTTTCTCCCATATATATGTCCTACTCCAGGAAAGATCACTCCTAATATTATTCGAATAGTCTTTTTTCCTGTGCTAAATTCGACAACTTATAGTGTTTCAAATTTGAAAGTTTTAAATGCTGCGGTTATCCAATAATAATGAAAGACGCTAAAATTCAAAAGGAAGGACAACAAATAGAAAATCTTGGTTTACACTATGATCATGTAAAATAAAAAATAAAGGCATATGCATATGTTTAGGATAATTTAAAATATTGATTTGGTAGAGTTTTATATAATTAGGTATAATTAACAATGATGGGCAAAAGGTATCTGATGTATCATTTCATAGTTACGATTTTTTTGATATTGTTACTCCCATGTTACTCAATAGTCTTTTTATACATAAACAATCATCCAGCTTTGGCTGATTTCACTATACCACCAGAGATCTATGAAAAACGTTGGATTCATTCTTGTGAAGAAGATGCTAATGGAATCCAGGTGTACCGCCCTAGCACTTTTGACTTTCCTCTATCAAGAAAGCCAAGAATGGCATTTGAAATTGAGAAAAATGGAACATATATACAACAATATGGTAT
>Ga0126310_10000035_pt1 | contig 36437 bp, 36 predicted proteins | sample Plot60_FD_92540 | JGI IMG/M metagenome (GOLD analysis project Ga0126310, IMG submission 92540) | Serpentine soil microbial communities from UC McLaughlin Reserve, CA, USA - Plot60 | ecosystem: Environmental > Terrestrial > Soil > Grasslands | place: USA: UC McLaughlin Reserve, Lake County... | reverse complement strand
GTCTACCATGTAAGTCTGTTTTTTCTTTGATTTGAGGTAGGTATGAAGAGCAAACATGTCATATCTTCCCCTACGGTTAAATTTGTGATTTCATTGTGAATAGTTTTGCTTGAGTATTGGTACCCCAATAGTTTTTGGAGTTTTTAAATTTTATCTCACGAATAATAGTATGGAAAGTATGTGTTAATCATCCCATGGGTTGTTACTAATATCTGAAACATACAAAGCATTAGAGCGAAAAATAAAAAAGGATAGGTAGGGAACCCAACTGCCACTATTACTACTGCTGCAATCCAAATGGGAATTTTTGAGGGTTAACAGTAGTAGTCTTGTTTTGTTTGCAATCTACTATGGACAACTGGTGCCGCCGTGGCTGCTGCTACCGCCTTGGCCGCCGCCGAAGCCGACGGTAGAGTCGCTGCGGTCGTGGAAGTCTTGGGTGTCTTAATAACGAACATGTGGCAACACATGCTAAACCGTGTTTATCATTTGTTTCTCTAGCTCATCTATGTATTCTGGCTCAAGTGCATATGGTTTTGGAACCCAATAGACAATACCTTTTTCATCTCTGACTTCATCACAGTCTTCCCAAGGATAAGTTAACACTATGTTCTTCTTCTTCACTCCTTCTTCAGTAGGTTTTGGGTGTGCTTCAACGTATGCTTCAACAAGTTCAGGAATTGTTTCCCAGATTGCTCACGATGTATTTCATGTATCTTTTTACATATCTCTTCATAATCTGCTGGTTTAGTAGTACTACTGCTAGTCATCATATCCGACCTCCACATACATGTTGGTGCATGAACCACTTATCCTCTTTCTGTCTACAGTTTTTGCAAGCCCAGATATCAGAATGTCTTATACGATAGATTGAATCTCGTATTTGCTGCTCTGCCTCATGTCTTTTCACAGCAGTTTCAAGAATGTGATAAGGATTGGGTTTTATAGAAAACAGCGAATGCACTAAGTTTTCTTTAGCAAATAACCTCGCTGTCTAATGTTCATTACGATAATGTAAACCAATGAAGATACAATAAAACTTGGAATAGTTGCTCCTATCGCAGGCCAGTTAGGGATATAAATTGGAGACAGTGAAGACAAAATATAATACACAAATACTCCCAGAGACCATGCAATTATTGCAGGAAAGCCGATTTTCAATGCATTTTCATCGTACATCATAGGATACTCATATTTTCTTTGCTTGATAATATAGTAGTCAGATAAAACAACTCCAAATAATGGAACAAAAACTGCTCCGATTAAAAGAATAAATGTTTCATAATCCGCAATTGAGATGATCATTGCAAGAATAACACTCAGCGTGATGAAGCCAATTATTAAATGGTGATGTTTGATTTTTCTAAATATGCTCTGTGTAGAAACCGCAGCTGAATAGACGTCCGCAAAGGCGTTATCTGCCTCATCAGCAAGAAGTACTAATAAAAGAAATCCAAAAAGGATTGATTGAATTGCACTAATTATTCCTAGAGTATCAGAAATACCAAGCATTAGCCCTCCAAAATAAAACAAGACATTTGTTAGTGCAAAACCGATAAAGGTACCCCTAAATGCAACCTTACTGCTCCTTGCGAATCTGTTATAATCTGCAGCAAGTGGCATCCAAGATATTGGCATAGCTATTACAATATCTAATGCTGAAAAAAAAGACATCCCACTGCCTGCGGATGACAATATTTTTGAAAAATTTCCTGTCATAATCAAATGTACAATTATAATTATTGAAGATGCATATGATATCCACACAGCAAATTTTCCTAACCAATTTCTTATTACGGTAAGCGGGCCAACTATGCTAAGGAGTGCAATAAAAGCTCCAATGATAACTACCCAAATATGGTATGCAATTAGTTTTCCTACTAACATTTCAGCAGCTTTTGACATTATCATAATCTCAAATATTGTCCATCCAACAAGTTGCATCACATTTAACACTGCTGGAAGGTATGCTCCCTTAATACCAAGTGACGGCCTGATGCTAATCAATGCTGGAACTGCATGGTCACTACCAATTTTCCCTGCAAGAGCCAATAGTATGGAGCCTGCAATAGAACCAACAATAATCGCAAATATGGCATCATAAAATCTAGCTTCGCTAAGAAAAGAACCTGCAGAGAAAACTAGGAGGCCTACGCCAAGACTTGACCATAATACAAAATAATCTATTCCATTTAGAAATCTGTGTCTTGATTGAACAGGTTCAATTCCCCAGTCAGGTGGATTTCTTATTGAAACCATTTTTCAACCTCTATGCTACCATGATTTTACGGCAGAATTTGCTGACAGATATATATTACAATATCTGGTACCGAATAAATTATGAAATCCCGTTGCATTGTCCGATTTTTTTGCTTATTCTCATAAATTAGCTCGCGCATTAGATTAACCTCCAAGTGTTCAAATATATATTATATGCAAAATGATTTCCGAAGATACGGAGAATCCTACAGTGAGATTAATAATTTGTGAAACGCATAATAAACGATGCCAGCTCGTTTCCCGAGTTATTAAATGCCCTTATTGTAATAAGAACGTGTGCTTATGCAAACTATATTCTCTAAGTGACATAACTAAGACTATCAACGATCTACTTTTAATTAATGCCTACTTAGGTACTGAAAATGATGATTGAACTATTATTCACTCTTTCAATGCTTTGTATCTCCTGTAAACTATCAAGAATAACTTGTTGATTTATATGGATACTACAGAATTTCTTGGTGAATCAAAGTAATTATTGAACTACCTATACATATCTATTTTATCAGATATTGTTATTCTAACCAAATGTATTATATTCCAGTTCATCTACACTCACTTCACTATATTAATAGATGATACATGAAAACTTATTTTGTCAACCATCTTGTGTGTTTGCAGCACCCTCAAAAACGACTACATCTTTCATTAGAATCTCTTCACAAAAATGGTGAAAATAAGAATGAATGTACTGAAGGTTTCCTAAAATGTGATAATTGCGAAAGTGTATACCCAATAATCGAGGGAGTAGCAATCCTAGTAAAAGATTTTGTGAAATATGTCGAAGAAAGAACAACGATGTATGGCAGGTGGTTACTCAACAGCAAAACCGATAAAATGAAAGATTTTCTTAAAGAAAAGAGCGCATATATATCTTCAAATCTCGCCAAAAATGACTTGTATGAAGAGGACGGCAAATGGTTTATTCCATATAGATGGACTCATTATGATAACTCTATTGAGGATAGGTTCATTAGCAAATTGCGTTGGCATCTCAAACCAAATGAGCTTTATAATAGAGTTGCTCATGAAATAAATTCAAAAATGGATGGTCTAGCGCTTGATATGGCATGTTCAGTAGGTTATTCCACTCTTCAGATTGCTAAAAAATATTCCTTTGCAATAGGCATTGATTTATCTTTTTCCTTTATAATGGAAGCACGAAAGAGGATGTATGAGTCAAACCAAGGAAATCTTGAGTTTTTTGTAGCTGATTTCCTAAATGCTCCATTTAATCCTATGAAGTTCGATTTGATACTTGCTCTTAATCTGATTGAATTAGCAAGACCAGAAGAATTGTTATCTTCTGTACATGGATTGCTAAAACCACATGCCGATGTTGTATTAACTGACCCATATGACTTTAATCGAGACCCAAAACCAAAGCAAATATTTGATGCTCAATCATTTAGAAGACTGGTTAAAGATTCAGGATTTGCAATTAGTGAAAAGAGTAGTAAAAACGAATCTTTCATTCCATGGATATTAAAAATAAATGAACGCGCTTATTTATTTTACTTTGTAGATTATATTAGAGCAAAAAAAATTTCAAAGCATAAATTCTAGGGATAATAATTTAGAATGTTTATTTAGAAGCTATAGTCCAGAAACCCAACAACAGTTGTTACATGTGTTTCTTCGTCTTTCTACGGCTAGATATAATTCAGCATTTATTCATACCAAAATGTAGTTGCAAAAATGAGTTAATATTGATTTAATTTTATCCTATTGAAGCTTACATTATGGTAGCGACTCATGATTCGTATATTTTATTAAACTGTGATACATATACTGGAGGTCGTATTAAGAGAGCAGCCAGTCAAATTAATGGTCGGTATTCAAATCTACGTCCTGATTTATCTCTGTATATTTTTCCAAACTCCGTCATGACTGAGAGCTGTTTTTCATTGAAGACGGTACCGTCTTTGCACACAAGGCGGTCTCCAATACAACAACTTGCACAAATTCCTATTCCGCATTTCATATATCGTTCAAGGCTTGCCTGAATAGATAATACATTTGCTGATCCGATATCGAAAACCTTTTTCATCATTAACTCTGGTCCACATGTATAAACTGTATCGAACTTTTCCTTCTTTATGATAAACAACATTGCATCCGTGGCGTTACCTTTAATTCCATAGCTACCGTCTTCAGTACTGATAATTACCTTGTGTTTGGTTTTGTCTAGTAGATCATGTGCTTTTTTTTCAAAAAATACTTCTTGCTTTGACCTAGCACCAATAATTATGGTGGTATCAACCTTTGCTTCATTTAGCATCGTGGCTAGCCTTAATAAAGGGACTAGGCCTGTTCCTCCGCCAATTAAAAGTGCTTTTTTTGTGTTCTTGCCAATTTTGAATTGATTGCCATAGGGACCGCGAACACCAATTACATCGCCCACTCTTTTATCAAACAATGCAGACGAACCAAATCCGAGCTTTCGTATTGTAATAGCAGCGTGCTCTTTTCTATCACAAACCATGACACTCATAGGAAGTTCTTCTATTCTAGGAATCCATACCATCAGAAACTGCCCCGGTCTGGCATTAGAGCTAATTTTATCTTTAAAAACAAAGGTCTTAACTGTAGGAGTCTCGTAGATGATCTGCTCTATAACAACAGTTCTTAGACTATTAATATTTGCGAGCAAGTCCAATAATCTCCATTGCATTTTTCAATCCTTTTCTTTCAATATATTTTCTGATACCTCTGACAATATTGCTAAACGTGGTCAATCCTGCATATCCAATAACAGTGCCCAATTGCACTGCTGATGCCCCTGCAAGCATAAACTCTACTGCATCCTCCCAGGTGAAAATTCCGCCGCATCCAATCACAGGAATTGCAATCTTCTTGGAAATCTCATAGACGCATCTGATTGCAACAGGTCTTATGGATTTTCCCGACAGTCCTCCTATTCGGTTACTCAGAACTGGCATTTGAGTCTCTATGTCAATAGCCATGGCACGAATTGTATTGATCGCTGTAATTGCATCAGCTCCTGCATCTTTTGCAGCTTGCGCAACATTAACCACATTTGCATTACCGATTCCTACTTTGATAATGACAGGCTTGCGTGTACTGGCTCTAACGGTTTTGACAATTCGGCTTACCATTTCTGGATCATCTCCGACTTCCATACCCATTTTAGCTACATGGGGGCATGACAGATTAATTTCATAACCATGAATATTCAGGTCATCAAATTTTCTAATCATCGGAGGAAATTCCTTATGGGACGAACCAACGAGGCTGACTATAAGTGGTACATATTCGTTATGTTTGATTTCCTCAGAAAAGGCCTCAGAACCTGGATTTGCTAGTCCTACTGCGTTTATACAGCTATACTTGTCCCAAGAGATAACGCTTGGATTTCTATAACCCTCGATTGGTTCAATGCTGATAGATTTACTCACTATCGCTCCTGCACCTGAACCATATATCCTGTTAAAAATATCCTGCGAAATTCCTAAAAAACCTGATGCAAGCATAGTAGGATTCCGAAGTTTCAAACCTGCAAACTTTATAGAAAGCAAATCACTGTGTGTTCTATAATTTATTTTAACATTCGGCGTATTTATTCTATCCTCTATATTGTTCACTTAAATAATTGTCTTTGTGTTATAATTCATTAATTAATTAATTTATACTAATAATCGTATAAAATTTTTAGAACAAAGCTAAGGCATAGTATGTTATGTTTAATGTGAAATGAAGGTCCCAAAGCTAGAATGATCTTCTTTCATTTTCTATCCTTTGCTCACTAATCTTTGAATAGCAAAGATTGGTGTTTGTATTCGGGCATGTTATTGGCACTAGGAGATAAACCAGTAACTTTTTTTATCATTTAGAAATGAGATATAATAAGTAATGTGCTTTTAGTATTGTTAAAGTTACGAGAGCAGTTAGAATCTCAGATTCAATAAAAAGCTCATACATATAGAAAACTGTGCAGTTAATTTAAAAAGAGAAGGAATTTTCTTCTCTATTTAAGATCGAATAGTATAATATCTATTTTGTTTTAGTAACTAATATCTGCAATGTTACTTAATACTACTCAAAGTATGTCGGAGTATGAGTCAGGTACGTTTCGATGCACATATTGTGGAAGAGAATTCCTCACTAAAGTGGATGCAGAAAAACATTATCAAAAAATCCACTCTGATGAGATAACTCAGGCAATGGAATAATAGAATCAACCTGAGAGAATTAGTATTTAATGTACCATATCCAAGGTTAGCCTGTGTAATCTGATTTTAGTAATGCCCAATGAATACAAGCCACCTAAAAACCACTAATATTGTAATGAGCACTCGGTTGTATCAACTAAAGATGCATATATCTATGTCTATGGTGATAATTAAAGTCAAATAGTTACTGATATGCGATAGGATAGGAAAGCAATAATAATCCCGAGTTAATCTTAATTGGGAATCTGCTAATGCCAAAGCGTAAAGTAAAAGAAGACAAGCCAAGGAAAAAATTGGGAAAGAAGCAAATTTTACTACCTCCAATTGCAGCTGGTGCTGCTACGCTTATTGGTTTGCTTATAATGCATTTTATTCCTCCGCCGCATGTACTTGGGGTATGTCTAAAGCCAGGCAGTATAGATTCGTTTAATATCTATCCCAGAGTTCAAATATTTGTAGACAAACATGTGAGGCTATTACCTGATGACGTCGGAAAAAATCCAAAAAATGGTGGAGAATGTGTGCGTGTAATCCATACTGATAAGATTGGCAATGTAATTCATATCCAATATGTCAGACCAATTCGATTAACTATGGAGGATTTCATGAAAATATATTCATATGACAATAAGACAATAACGGTAATAGACAATTCAACTGCAAGCCCTAAAAGAGAAGTTCTCATATTGGATAATTACGATATCCAGTATTCTTACTTTTCCGAAAAAGGAGAGTTTACAAAAGTACAAGATCTGTTAAGGATACCTCCTTTTACCAATAATATGGTTGCAAGATTAGATTTGATCTCAAAATAGATAGGTAATGCCAGGAGGAGGTGGTTCATCCGAATTTTTCTCATTGTAATTGTTACTATTAATGCTATTGCTTGATGCTTCTATGTTACGACGAATAGTTCTCGCAGGACCAGTCGCTATCACCCTTGATAATATATTCTAAAGCATATTTTATTATGGATCCCTACACTGTATGACCACAAGTATTTCAACATAATGAATTATGTACGAAGCGATTATGATATTCTTGTAGTTGACCATTGAATCAGAGCATCCCCCAATGTTGAAGGATGACGATGTTGATGAGCCAAATGCTACCGACAATAACTTAAGTATAAAATATAACTGGCTATTCAATGGAGGAGACAAATACAATGATACCGCATTCAATGATCATTAATTCACATATACTATCAGGTGTAGCAAGAAAGAAAAATAAACGGTTAAGAGTGTACAATACAGAGAAAATTATTATTACCTGACTACTTCAGGTATCCAAATTCTATTACCTATTATTACATGTTCTAATAGCAAAAATAGAGTTTGATATTATATATCATCATCTCTGTGACCAGCAGCAAGTCCGTATTTCTTAATGTAGTTCAATAATGCATCATGTTTTTCAATTTTGAAATAGCGTTTCATATTTTCTAAAGTTTGATCATCATAAATTGGGGGTTGCTTTTTTTTCATTTGCATAACCTATGTATATTATTTATAACATAATTGTACTTAAGATTTTAGCCTATGTCATCGCGTATGTATAAGTGCAGAAATGAGAAGTCTCATTTCGGATGAAATCCCTAGTTAGGATATTATCATATGGGGCTGAAAATGTATCTTTTGATAATACGGATGTCTTCACATGAAGGATATCTGAAAGCATTATGTAAATATATGGAAAGTAATCTAAACTATGCTTATGTGTGAGTGACTTATTTGGAGAGATTAATAGTTGGGTATGAACAATATTGCAATCTGTCTAGTATTTTTTGCTGAAGGATGAGGAGTTTATCAATTCTTTAGGCTAATGCGGTTTTCCCAAAATCATCACAAAAGGAAAGAGTGTAGATAAATCCAGTTGTGATTGCCTCCTATTACTTCCTTGGCAATTATATTTGTGTAATCTATCTATCTATCTGTTTATCCAGTTAATGTAATATGCATATTATTATTGTTGTTGTTCTACCAAGCTGCGAACGAAGATCTATCGGGATATTTTGATACTTGTTGGAATGTTTTTATAGTATTGCCGCTCATCTTCGAAAGTTCTTTTGCACTCTCTTTTGCAGTTTGAACAGATGTATTGAATGCTTCTATATTTGCAGATATTGCATTGTTTGCTAATCTTGTTGCTGATATTGCATTGTCCGCTAAATTACTAACTGCATTTGAGTAGTCTTCGGCTATTTGTCTTGGAGATATCATCCAATTTGACCAAAGTTGGAATGAGTTGACAATAATCTCCTTTTGGGATTCTATATAAGAATCAGCAACTTCTCTAATTGCTTGAATTGTATTTTCTTGATAATCTGAAATAACATCTGTATAACGTGGAATTTCTCTTCTTGCTTCATTAGTTGTTTTCTTTATGTTATCTTTAGATTCATCTAATGCTTTGGTTATTGCTTGTTCCTGCTCACGTTGAAGTTGTGAATATGTTTCTGCTATATTGTTATTGCTATTGTTGTTATCTTCTTTTCGATCTTGTTGTTTTTTTGATGTTGACGACATATCTCTTGTACTGTTGACTACATGTTATATAACAACTAGTATCTTCGGGTATTGAATGGTATATAATGGTATTTCGAGGATAATGAGGTGCAGGATGATAAAGTGGAGAAAGACATATGATGACTTAGGCGTTCTGATTTATGGGATATCTTTTTTAGAGGATGTACGTGGCTAATTTTAAAGAATTCGCAATAAACATTAAATATGTACCGAAAAAATCTCGATCAGGTGTCGAATAACATTGGACAGAAATAAGAACAAGAATACAATAAAAGCTCAAAACAACCAATCTCAAAGATATAACAGTTCCATTGCTAAACATTGTAGGAACTGAAGACGATTTGGTTCAATCTATATATTCATTCGTTTAACTGATGTTGTTTCAGTACCAATAGGAAACTGGTACATTTCCACTAGGTCACATTCAGGCGTGCATAATCTCTTATTCCAGTGATAACCTGTGAACCAAAATAGTTAGATGGTTGCATGAGAGATACCTATAATGTATCACACAATAGGTATGTTTTTCTAACTAATTGCACTTGTGTTTTGAGTATTTAATGCGACCTCAATAGATATAAATAGAGAGGTTCTTGCCCCTGAATTGATTTAATTGGTAACTAAGACTGCCGCAATAATAAGAGGTGATGGCACTGGACCAGAGCTTGTGGAGGCGATGATCAAGGTTTTGAGATCATGTGCTACAAATGTGGAACTAATTCCATGTGATGCCGGATCTGAGTGGTGGCAAAAAATAGGCGGCAATTCATATATTTCTGAAGCTGTTTGGAAATTACTTGAGGATAGTGATGCTTGCTTTAAAGGACCAACAACTACTATCCCAAATCCAAATGCCCCACGTAGTGTTGCAGTAAGTATAAGGCAGAAGTTTGGGTTATATGCTAACGTACGGCCAATTAAAACACATAGAAACACAGAAAAACAGTTGAACTTCATCTGTATACGTGAGGCTACTGAGGGCTTATATGCTGGGATAGAATTCAAAATCACGGATGATTCAGCTATTGCGATCCGTAAAATAACAAAAAAAGGCTGTGAAAGAGTGGTTAGAAAGGGATTCCAGATTGCAAAGGATGAAGGTTTTACGAATATTTTTGCAATTACGAAAAGAAATATCTTAAAAGAAACTGACGGAATATTTTGGGATGCTATAGAGAGGATCCATAAGGAGTTCGAAAATATAGATATCGAGGAGTATTATATAGATAATATGACGCAACAGCTCGTAAAGAATCCAGATAGGTTCAATAATAGTATCTTGCTTGGCACAAATTTGTTTATGGATGTAGTTTCAGAATGCGCCTCAGGGAATGTTGGATCAATAGGGAACATTTATTCTGGTAATTATGGAGATGATTACGCAATGTTTGAACCAGCCCACGGCAGTGTTCCGAAATATGCTGGTAAGAATAAGGTAAATCCTGTCGCAACCATTTTATCTGGTTCGTGGATGATTGAATACCTTGGAGAAAAGCACATTTCCAAGGCCATCTTTAAGGCTACTGAAGATGTTATCAATGAAAATAAATATGTTACCTATGACTTAGGTGGTAGAGCTACTTTGTCTCAGATGGCTGACCAAATATCGGCAAGAGCAGCTTCTATTTTAAAAAAATAGTATAAATCATTCAAAGCTTATCTCTATGCTTTGAAGAGTTTCAAAAAATAACTTCCTTTCTTTTATTATTGTTTTTTTCAAATTCATTTTGGATATATAATCCTCTAGTTCGGTCGTATCGGACAAGTTTGAAGATATAACTAACATTTTACCCTTGATGTCTAAAATGGATATGCCAGAGCGTATGAAATGTAATGTCATTTCTATACCCCTAGAACCTCCATTTATTGCATAATCTTTCGTTTTATGATCCTCTATTGATAAGTATGGAGGATTACTCACAATCAAATCGAATCTATAGTGAAAAACAGATGCGGCATCGCAACAAGCCAACATTATATCGTTTGGCAAATTATCTTTGCAATATTTAAGCGACATAACATGGACATCAGTTCCAGCCACGATTTTAAAATTATCATGAAGGATTTTGAGTATAATTCCTGATCCAACACCAATTTCTAGAGCTGATTTACCCGTATATTGTTTAACAGATTCTGCAAGAAGAAGGCTATCTTCAGACGGAAGATACATCTATTATATAGCATAATGTTAGAGGTATAATTGTGTGCCTACTTGTCATTTATAACGATGATGTTATTTCAAATGCAAATTAATTATGTAAATCCAAATAGGTATCTTTTATTATGTTATTATTACGTTATCATGACATATTTTATTTTTGTAAACGTATGACAATGCTGGAAGGTTAATACATAAAACATACCACGTGATTATATTTTTCTAAAATACTTTGATAGATCTTGCTAGCTCTACTATCTCTTCAGCATTTAATTTGCATATTCTCGTATTCCCAAAATCGACTTTGCTTCCAAATTTTCTGGCTACGGATGCTGCCACCTTGTTTCTTTGAGAAAATAAGAAGTATATATTATTGATAGCCTGATCTGTTATTCTTGAACATTTTTTAGGGACTATCCTTACGACCTCTGATTCTACAGAAGGCTCAGGCATAAAGGCTTTCCTGTCAACATTAAACAACCTTTGTATGTTAAAACAATATTGTGTTATAACTGAAATTGCACGATAATTTTTTTCACCAGGATTGGCCTGCAATTTAGCCGCGAATTCCTTTTGTATCATGACTATTGCCCTGTCAAATTTTTGAAGTGCTAGCCAGTTAAAAGCTAATCTGCTTTTGGAATAAGGAAGATTTGATACAAAAATATCAAATTTAAGATTTTTTGTATCAAAGATGTTTCCATTCACTAGTTTCAAATTTGGTAATAACCTCTTGCTCGTACTTGCGAATAATGTGCTATCTAATTCATATGAAATTACGAATTGGGAATGCCTGCATAATTCGTAGGTTAATATTCCGTTTCCAGTACCTGCCTCACAAACAATTTCGTGCTTGCTAATTTGCGATACTTGAATGATTTTCTCAAGTATTTCAAAGTCTACAAGCATATGCTGGCCAAGAGAAATTCTCTTAGACCATCTCATTTTCTGACAAATAAGTTCCTTCTCTCTTCGCCTGCTATTTCATCAATGATCCTCTTTGCTATGAGTTTTGCAGGATCTCTTAACCCAACTCTGTCCTGGATCTCTGCAAAGGATTCGAATTTTTTCTTATCCCTCTCCTTGATTATAGTCATCATATATGTTTTCCCTATACCTGGAATTAATTCTAGTGCATGAATCCTTGGTGTTACTGGAGGCGCCATGTTTATATAATCAACAAATCGTTTCTCATTTGCGACGACTATTTTTTCTACGATGTTTGTAAGCTCATTTTTTGCAGACTGCGATATGTCTCTATATTCTAATCTGCCAAGCACGCTGACTACTTTGTCACGGCCTTCTCGTCCAATATATAGTCGTTCTCCCACATCAAAACTCATATTCTGGATGCCTAACAATTCCAATAATGTTAAATGTTCTTCTCCAATAGCTTGTATGATAATCCCTTCTCTTGCTCTTACTGTTGTTGATTTTCCTCTCTGTACGAAATCTAGAACATAAGCATATTCCTCGTACTTTCTCTGGTATTGCTCTGTCCCAGGGCTTTGAGCATAATCAATTCTACCACTATTATAATGTGGTGACGGTGTAGACAACGCTGTTCTTCCTGCATAAGATATGGATTCGCTTTTTATTTAACTTTCAGTGTTCATTCGAAGTATGCTTTGCATTTTTTCAAGGGTTTCTGTGAGAACTAGTTTTTTCCATCCAAATGAGAATGCTCTCAATTCTTCTAAAGATGTAGGCAACACATTTACTATTTCAACAGCTTCTTCATCTTTTAGTTCGCATTCCTCAATCAGTTGCTTTATCATTTTCTGGGCTGCAACTGAATCAGACTTTGCAAATTTGCTTACATAATCATATGTCCAACGCTGAATCTGATCCATATCATCTGGTTTAACTGGACCTAAAATTTCCTTTACTTGTGGTAATGAAATGACTTCTTTGTGGATAATTTCTGTCATTTTCCTTCCATTCCACCTGTGAATAGCCTTACATGGTTAAGTTTTAGTTGCAAAATCTTTTGCTTTTTATCCGATATCTGCACTACTATTTTCAATGATCTTCTTCCTACTTCTTTGACAATTCCTATCCTGCCTTGAAACCTCCTGTGAGGAGTTGTATTGTGTTCAGTTGGATCTATGTCCACAATAACCTTATCACCAACTTTATAATCCATAAGTAAATATGACAAGCCCCTGACAACATTATCCTTTGTCATGATAGATCGGGTCTTTTTTCTAAAACCATGTGATTGTGTCATGACAAGCTCTTTGTAAAAGGTCCTTAATTTATTATTATCTCTTAATTATCAGTATTTGATTGATCAGGATCGGCTACTCCTTGTTCATTTAATGTAAATAGTACCTCTCTTTCGGGATGATAAGGGCTATCGACCATCCTAGCAATTCGGTTTTTGCCTGCACGTTTAAGAAATACTCTGTAAGTACTTGTATGTGCAACCACATGACCCCCAGTAGGTCTGAATGCTTCACCAAAGACTGCATCAGGAGATGATTGGATCTGATTAGTTACTACAACTGCAACAGCATACATTTCTGCTATTCTTACCAACATGTGCATAAATTTGTTTAACCTTTGTTGCCTTTCTGATAACGTAGCTCTTCCAAGAAATTCAGATCTATAATGTGCTACCGCGGAATCCACCACTAGTAATTTTACATTGTTGGAATCAATGATGGGACCGGTTTCTTCAATAATTAGTTCCTGATGTGCACTATTGTACGCTTTTGCTACTATTATGTTTTCAAGTGCCCTGTCTGGATCCAATTTTCTAGCCAAAGCAATTGAGACTATTCTTTCAGGTCTAAATGTGTTTTCTGTATCGATATATAGTGCTTTATTGTACGATCTGTCCTTGAATTTTCTTTGTTGTTGCACTAGTATACATAAAGTATGACAAATCTGAGTCTTACCAGTTCCGTATTCTCCATAGATTTCTGTGACTGCTTTTGACTCTATTCCTCCTTCAAATAAATCATCTAGGTTTTTAGAGCCAGTAGATATCCTTTCTTCTTTCTTTCGTTTGTCATAAAGTTTCGTTGCTGAAATGAAGCTTTTATCAATAATTCCCAAGTCTTCAAGTCTTATTCTTGCCTTGTTGCAAAGATATATCGACTTTTCCATTTCCATACCAGTGTTCTCTGAAACATCATTTGGTCCTCTTACTACCAGATCCTTGATTGACTTGAATCCAGCTTGTTCCAAACGATCTTTAGTGGCAGGCCCAATTTCGTCAATAGTATCCAGATCAAGTGCCATCCTAGGCTCATTGTTTTCTTCTCCCAACGAGTCACTCAAATGATGTGGGTACTAGTTAGTTTTGACCTTATTATTATAGTATTATTCTACTGAAGTCAATGGTATGAGACGATATGTAATATATATAATTATATAACCATATGACTAGTGTTCCGATTAGGTTGCCATTAATACATGAATGAGAAGAGATAGGGTAAATATGAAAAATGTAGTAGACTCTTACTACTGCGGTAATAATAGGCCTGTTTTTATTTGATAAACTAACTTCATTGTTGGACGCAATGATCTTTTCAATGTAACAATTAAATAAAGAAAATTAGTCACTTTGATCGAATAAATCTCTGGTGGTTGTATTTGATAGTTGACCTAAATCTTGTCGATAAACACGTAATGGTTATCGGTGGTGGAACCGAAGGTTCCAGGAAAATCCGAGGACTTTTAGGTCAGAATTGTAAAATTACTGTAATAAGCAATCGATTAAATCGTTATCTTAGAAATCTGGAAAAGCAGGGCAAAATTGAAATAGTGAAAACCAAACTAAAGGATGCAAGCATACTTGATAATTACAAGAATCAATTTTTGGTTTTGGCTGCCACCAGTGATAGGTCGCTAAATCGTAAACTTGTAGAAAAGGGCCGTTCTATGGGTTCGTTTGTATATGCCGCAGATGATCCTCAATTTAGCGACTTTTCTTATGCCTCTATTATCAATATAGAAGGTATATTACAGGTCGCAATCTCTACCTATGGCAAAAGTCCGATTATGGCTCGTAAATTAAGAATCAAACTAGAACGTATATTACATAGAATCATAAGGAAATCAGACATAGAAAATACAAAATTGCAGGAGTTCGCACGATTAGCCGCAAAAAATAGGTTGAAGACGAGTGAAAATAGAAAGCAGTTCTTATATTCTATAATCCGTGATAGAAATATTCAGAGTCTCATTAATGAAAATAGAGTTGAAGATGCAAAGAGTGCAACACTTGAACTCCTGAACGAATGGGAGTGCAGGAGTATCAAATGACCACCTCCTCTCCCTTTATTATGACAGATTCTTTAGAGGTAATCAACGCTAGGATTACATACAGAAATGCACCGATTCATCTTCTTGAAAAATTCGCTTTTAAAGACCTTCGTTATGCACACACGCTACTTTTGGAGAAAGCTCAATTAAAAGAATGCATTATTATACAGACGTGTAACAGGGTGGAAGTATTTGCTATCAGTGCAGATCCAACTGAGAAAAGATTGTTAGAACAATGGGCTACTGCAGTTAATTTGTCAAATAAGGAATTTGAAAATATCGTCCAAGTCGAAAGAGGAAAAGATGTTATTTATCATCTATTAAAACTAGCGTCAGGTCTAGACTCTTTAGTTATTGGTGAAGACCAAGTACTTGGTCAGATAAGACGAGCTCTTGAATTCTCTCGTAAGAACCAATATGCCGGTTCTCATCTGCAGGTTATATTTGATAGGGCAGTTAAAGTTGGAAGCAGAATAAGGACACATACTGGATTAAATAAAGGAAGCGTCTCTGTAGGTTCCATGGCAGTAAGGATGGCAGAAGAATACTTTGATAATCTAAATGATAAACGCATTATGCTCATTGGGTCTGGAGAGGGAGCGAGTCTTATTGCCAAGTCTTTGAAACAACGCCAAGTCAATTTTATGATTACGAGCAGGACTTTTGAGAGAGCCAAGTCGTTTGCAGACACTGTAGCTGGTGTGCCAATTCCATTTGAAAATGCACTTGAAATGTTTCATGACGTCGACTTGATCTTCGTTTCTACTAATGCACCATATTATTTGGTTACATATGATAGAGTTGAAAAAGCTAGAAGAAATGCAAAAGAGGGTTTACTGATTTTTGATCTCTCAAACCCCAGAACAGTAGAAGATAAAGTCGCAACAATAAAGAAAGTGAAATTGATAAATATAGATCAGATATCCGAGATAGTTGAAAAGAATATTCGGGCCCGCAAGAATGAGATTCAATCAGCAGAAAAGATAATTAATAACGAAATGGGATCAGTAGATTCCATTCTGAAGAGAAGGAAGGTCGAGCCAATAGTAGTTTCTATTTTCAAGAGTGTTGATGTTATCCGAGAACGTGAATTGAAAAAAGCACTTTCCATTCTTGGAAGATCATTAGGGCCCAAAGAAGCCAAAACAATTGAAGAACTTTCATATGCCATAGTGGAAGGAATTCTCTCTACTCCCATGAACAGCCTTAGAAAGGAAATAGAATTATGTAACGAAAGTGAAGAGCTAATGAGAGTTGTGGCCAAATTATTCAAATATGAAGACAAATACTAATAATAAATATAGTAATGCTGCTTTTCCAATAGTCAGGTTAAGGCGATTAAGAAAAAATACTGCAGTACGTGAATTACTACAAGAGGTGCGTCTTTCGGCTAGGGACTTAATTTGTCCTTTATTCATTGAAGAGGGAGTCAGAGAACCTAGTATGATTAATTCGATGCCAGAGATTCAAAGGATTCCACTACATAAAGCTATTAACGAGGTAGAAACTATCTCTGACTTGGGCATTAAAGCTATTATTCTGTTCGGAATTCCGTCTAGTAAAGATGATAGAGGTACTTCTGCATTTAGCGATAATGGGATTATACAACAATCTACTAGATTGATACGCGATCATTTTGGAGATAAAATTGCAATCATTACTGATGTCTGTCTATGTCAATATACGTCACATGGTCATTGTGGAATAGTGATGAATAAAAAAGTGGATAATGATTCTAGCATTAATACTCTATCGAGGATTGCTATTAGTCATGCTAGAGCTGGTGCGGATTTTGTGGCACCTTCCGCTATGATGGATGGACAGGTAAAAGCTATTCGCGAAGGTTTAGATGAATCTGGGTTTTCAGATACTGCAATAATTGGATATTCTGCAAAATATGCATCTCCACTTTACGGGCCTTTCAGAGATGCTGCTCATTGTACTCCTGAATATGGTGACAGAAGAACTTACCAAATGCCATTTGCGAATATTAGAGAGGCAATGCATGAAATAGACGAAGACATTCATGAGGGTGTAGACATTATTATGATAAAACCCGCGATACCATACCTTGATGTAATTTATAAGGCAAAAAGTAGTACTAATTTGCCAATTGCCGCGTATAGTGTTTCTGGAGAATATGCGCTTATTAAGGCAGCCGCAATGGAGGGCTGGATAGATGAAGATGCTGTAATGACTGAATTTCTTACATCTATCAAACGAGCAGGCGCAGATATAATAATTACTTATCATGCAAAGAAAATGGCTCAATTATTATTAAATCGATAGTACAATTCAATTAATTTAGTTAATTTAAGTTTAATAATACATTATATCGTCTTCTCTATAGTACAAGTAATAATTCAACATTATAATATAAAAGTACAAACCTATTCCTAATATGATTATTTATTTCAGTATATAACATATTCGTCAACGTGTACTTTATAACTCAACCTATCATCATAGTATCAATTTGGCCGTTGGGGTGGGTTTGAGGTACTTGTCATCATCGAAAATAAAAAATCTCCAAGAAATCATAAACCTAGATATATTTCGTATACATAAAATTGCATTAATTGATGTCTAGCAACTCCAAGTTTCTGTTTGATAGAGCAAAGCAAGTAATTCCTTCAGGAGTTAATAGCCCAGTTCGATTTTATGAACCATATCCATTCTTTGCAGTTTCAGGGAAAGGCAGCAAAATCTTCACTGCGGATCATAAAAGTTGTATTGATTATTGTATGGGGTATGGATCTCTGTTACTTGGTCATGCTTATACTGCAGTACTCGAATCTGTGAAGTCTCAAATTGATAAAGGAACTTTATTCTGTGTTCCAACTGAAAAGGAAGTAAAGCTGTCGGAAACGATTTCGAAGGTTGTTCCTTGTGCAGAGATGACAAGATTGGTTAATACAGGTGCAGAAGCTACGATGAATGCTATTAGATTAGCCCGCTCATTTACCAAGAAAAAGAAAATTATAAAATTCGAAGGATGCTATCATGGTGCTCATGATTATGTTCTTGCCCGTGCTGGCGACTCCACTAGAATAGGTGTGCCGACTTCTGAGGGTACAATTGAAGAAGTATCATCACAAACATTAGTAGTTCCTTACAACGATTATTCGGCTTTGGAACAAGTAATTAACAAAGATGATAATATCGCCTGCATAATTATAGAACCAGTACCAGCAAATATCGGTCTCATAATACCTGATAAACAATATCTGAATGAAATCAGGAAGATGACCCAAAAGAGAGAGATCGTATTGATATTTGATGAAGTTATTACTGGATTTAGGCTAGCATTAGGGGGTGCAAGCGAGTTCTTTGGAATTAAACCAGATCTAGCAACATTTGCGAAAGCCATGGGAAATGGGTTTCCTATAGCAGCAATTGCAGGAAAAAAAGAGATTATGGAGCAATTCTCACCTAGCGGAAAAGTATACCAAGCCAGCACTTATGCTGGCAACCCTGTATCTGTATCTGCAAGTATGGCAACAATTGAGACTTTGATAAATTCAAAAAATGAAATCTATCCGAAGATTGCTAGGACATGCGATCGCATAGTTCAGGGAATTAATGACGAAATGGAACAATTAGGGTTAGATCTTACAATAAATGCCATTGGTTCAATGTACCAATTGTTCTTCACTTCTGGAAACGTCGATGATGAGAAAAGTGCAAACAAATCTGATTTAGCTATATTTAAAAAATTCCATAACGAATTGTTCAAAAGAGGAATTTTTATACCTCCCTCGCAATTTGAAACTTGTTTCATTTCTATTGCACACAGTGAAGACGATGCTGACAAGACTATTGAATGCTACACTGATGCACTACGCAAGGTGAGAGGTTCATTATAACCAGGTCAAAAGTTGGAACACGGGGCAGCAGGCTTGCCGTAGCTCAGACGCAGATTGCATTAAATGCATTAAGAAAAACGAACCCTGTCGTTAGTTTCGAACCTATTACAATATCTACAAGGGGTGATATAGATAAAAGACCTATATTTACGATAGACCAAAAAGGCATTTTTGAAAAAGAGGTAAACGAAGCTGTAATTAAAGGCAGAGTTGATTTTGCGGTTCATAGCTTGAAAGATATTCCTTCCGATCTGTCTGATAAACTAGCTATCGCTTGTATTCCAAAACGGGCTAAACCAAACGATGTCTTGGTGAACAAGAAAAAAATGAAATTAAGAGATCTTCCTACTGGTTCATTGATAGGGACGAGTAGCCTAAGGAGAGCAATTCAAATAATGCGCAAAAGATCTGACTTGAATATCAAGCCGATTCGCGGAAATGTTGAAACAAGAGTTAACAAATCAGTAATAGGAGACTTTGATGCTGTAGTTCTTGCTGAAGCTGGCTTAACGCGACTTAATATGAGGGATGTTATCGCAGAAAGATTTAGTATTAAGGACTTTTTGCCTTCTCCTGGACAAGGTGCAATCGCGATTGTGTGCAGGAGCGATGATCTAGATTTAATCAAAATTTTAAGAAGCATTGAGGATCCATATTCTAGAGCTGAAATAGATGCTGAACGTTCACTTTTGACAAAAATACAAGGAGGCTGTAGATTTCCTGTAGGTACTTGTGCAATTACCGAATACGAATCATCTAAAATCACACTTTATGCTACTGTATTTTCTGCTGATGGTACAGAATCAATTGAAATAAAAGAAACTGGAAGTAAACGGGATCCGAATAAACTTGGCATAAAAGCCGCTGATTTACTTTTAAAGGCTGGTGCTATGAAATTGGCTGAAGGCTGGCGCGATGCTGTAGAGGCATGGAACAGTAAATGAGAAAAAAAGGTAAAGTTTTCATATGCGGCGCTGGACCAGGTGATCCAAAATTAGTTACTGTAAGAGCAATGGAAGTTTTGAACAATTGTGATGTCGTACTGTACGACAGACTTATTTGTAAAGATCTTATTGATGAAATTCCTGCAAAATCTAAAAAAATTTACGTTGGCAGAGCTGTAGGAGATTCGACCATACATCAAAATATTACTAATGAATTGATGGTTGAACATGCTAAAAATGGGAAGAGAGTTGTACGACTTAAAGGTGGTGATCCGTTTATCTTTGGAAGAGGAGCGGAAGAAGCTGAATACTTACTTAATCATAATATTGACTTTGAAATAATTCCAGGAATTACATCTGCAATAGGATCAGCCGCCTATGCTGGGATACCTTTGACACATAGGCGTTATGCGTCTTCCGTAGCTATTGTTACAGGCCATGAAGATCCTAAAAAAAGGACACCAATTGTAAAATGGGATAAATTGGCTAAAACTGTAAATACTATTGTTATCTTGATGGGAGTAGAAGAACTTGAGTACATTTCACATAAATTGATAAAAGCGGGCATGAGCAAAAAGTCAGATGCCGCAGTAATTGAAAATGGAACTACTACGAAGCAGAGAGTAGTTAAGGGAAACTTGTCTAATATTGCAGAGATAGCTCGAGAAAATGGAATGAAACCTCCTGCAATTATAATAATTGGTAAGGTGGTTTCTTTGCAGGAGAAGCTTGCTTGGTTCTGTAAGTGATTGTTTTTGACACTAAGTCTGAATAGTAAGTTATTGGCAATAACAAGAAAAGGTCCTGCTGCCCAAGAGTTTTCACGACTTGTAATTTCAGAGGGTGGTGAGGTCATTTCATTGCCTACGATAGAGATTGTACCAAAAGGTCTCGAGGTTATTCCTGAATTTATTAGTATAGTGAAAGAGAAAAAATATGATTATTGTATGTTTATGAGTTCGCAAGCAGTAGATGTGTTATTTGATCTGGCACTGAAAGTAAATAAAGTAGAGGAGATTATTCTTGCATTAAACTCTACTATAATTGTAGCAGTTGGACCAAAGACTAAGTCTAGTTTGATAAGCCATGGAATGGAAGTCAAAATGATGCCTGAAGAGTATTCGTCTCAAGGACTTGTCTGTCTTTTTTCAAAGATGGATAATGGTATTGTAAAAGGGAAAAAGATAATTATTCCTAGGAGTGAGAAAGCAAAAGAATTCATTCGCAAGACTCTGTCCTGTCTAGGCATGACTGTAGATGAATTTTTTCTATATGATGTGAAAACTTCCTGTACAGATACTATATGGGACGACTTTGTTGCACTGTTGAAACAAAAAAAGGTAGATGCTATTATTTTCACAAGCGCGTCAACAGTTCAATCATTCTTTGAAATTATGGGCAAACTATCGTATAATACTTACTCATTACTGAGTAACGTTAAGGCCATAATAGCCATTGGTCCTGCAACCAGCGAAGAGTTGAGAAAGAGAAACATTAAAGCTTTTGAATCCAAAGAACATACTATCAGAGGAACATTTGAACTTGCAAAAAGCATACTAAATGAAAGATAAAGTGAAAAATATCTAGTCTCAATCCTGATTTTGACATGATTTTGATTATTAGACATTATATGCCATTATCAACAATAATAGGAAGAAAGATAGAGATGCCAGTGGACAGAAAATGTAACTAAATCATCCAACCCTTACTCACGATGCTTGAGAATTTATTATTTACCTACTTAGCCACATCTATACTGCCTAGAGATTATGAATATTCTATAAATTTATATAAAAATATTATAGTATTATATTAATTATCTTCAAAAGACATTTCTTTAAAATCTAGTCGTTTATAGTGCTATAGGGCCAGCTATTCGATGGAAAGGGAACTAAGTAAATGTAAATGTATTTATATCTTTCCTTAAAAGATACAATGAATTAACTTCTAAAGCACATATGGTTGTAAGGGTGAATTAAAACGATTAGAAAAATACAAAATATATATAAAACATAACACCGTTATAGACTTATATGGCTACTAAAGAATTGAATATAGGTGATTATAGTAAATACGACTTTAAGGACTCTACTGATCTTTATGTCTATCTGAGTAAGAAAGGCCTGTCTAAGGGTACTGTTGAAGAAATTAGCAAGATGAAGGGTGAACCAGATTGGATGAGGGACTTTAGATTGAGGTCATATGAGGTTTTTATGAGTAAACCTATGCCTAATTGGGGGGGAGATATGTCTAAGATTGATTTTCAAAATATTTACTATTATGCAAAGGCAGCTGAGAAGCAAAGCAAGAGCTGGGACGACGTTCCAGAATCCGTAAGAAATACTTTTGATAAGCTTGGAATTCCAGAAGCGGAAAAAAAGTTCCTTGCAGGAGTAGGCGCTCAGTATGAATCTGAAGTGGTTTATCATAATTTAAGAGAAGATCTGCAAAAACAGGGTGTGATATTTATTGATACAGATAGTGCAGTCAAAGAGCAGCCAGAACTTATGAGAAAGCATTTTGGAAAGGTCATTCCACCAGAAGACAACAAGTTTGCGGCGTTAAATAGTGCTGTTTGGTCAGGCGGCTCCTTCATTTATGTTCCACCAAACGTAAAGGTTGAACTTCCTTTGCAAGCATATTTCAGAATTAACGCTGAGAACATCGGTCAATTTGAAAGAACTCTTATAATTGCAGACGAAGGTGCTGAAGTTCATTATGTGGAAGGTTGTACTGCACCAATTTATACCACTGAATCACTGCATTCTGCAGTTGTAGAATTGATTGCAAAGAAAGGAGCCAAGATAAGATATACTACAATACAAAACTGGAGCAAGGATGTATATAACTTGGTGACTAAAAGAGCATACGCATATGAAAATGCTACTGTTGAATGGATAGATGGAAATCTGGGCAGTAGATTGACTATGAAATATCCTGGTGTTTATATGCTTGGTAGAGGTGCTCATGCTGAAGTAATATCTGTGGCTTTTGCAGGGGCTAAACAGCATCAAGATGCAGGTGCAAAAGCAGTACATCTAGCACCAAATACCACTTCAAGAATCACAAGCAAGTCCATAAGTAAGGATGCTGGCAGAACAACATATAGAGGTTTGTTACATGTCGCAAAAGGTGCTACAGGTGTAAAATCAAATGTTAGATGTGATGCATTGTTATTGGATGAAAAATCAAGAACAGATACATACCCATATGTTGAAGTCAACGAAGAGGATGCAACGATCTCCCATGAAGCTACTGTAGGAAAGATAGGCGACGAACAAATCTTTTATCTCATGAGTAGGGGCTTTTCAGAATCAGATGCACTGTCGTTAATAGTCGGCGGGTTCATGGAACCATTTACAAAAGAGTTGCCAATGGAATATGCAGTTGAGCTGAATAGACTAGTAAAGCTTGAAATGGAAGGTTCAGTGGGATAATACTATACATTTTTCCTTCTTGATGAATGTATGTGGGGCGCTTTAATTGACACTTCTATCTTCTATTGGCCAAAATGATATTAAATCAATAATAGATGAAGCTATAGAACCTAAGTGGCTTAGAGAGATTAGAGAAAATGCTTTCTCTAAGTATCTTAATCTTCCGTCTGAGGTTTCCCCACTTTATAAAAAATATTCAGATGTTAACCATCTAAAACCAGAGCATATTTATATTCCAGATCGAATCACAAAATATGAGCCACATGGAGATCTAAGAGCCAGACTTAATGAGCTTGAACACGGTATTGGTATTGTTCAGATTGGTTCTGCAATAAATCGTATATCAGTTCCTAATGAATTATCAAAGCAAGGCGTTATAATTTTAGATCTTAGACAAGCGATACAAACACACGAGGAACTTATCAAGAAACAGATGGCTATCAACCAGCTTAACTATGAAGAAGATAAATTTCTCGCATTAGAGGCGTCTGCTTTTCGTTCTGGTCTATTTATATATATTCCTAAAAATGTCATGGTGGAAGATCCAATTAGGATTGTTAACTCATTAGCAGATGATGGAACTTCTTCAATAACGCGAAATATGATTATCCTCGATACCGGCTCGAAGGCAACAGTAGTTCAGGAAATATATGCTCCACAAGCGAATACACGAGATGTCCAGCAGGCTTACTTTGAATTGGTTGAATGTCACATTAATCCAAGTGCACACCTTGAAATGGTGACATTGCAAGCAATGAGCGGAGACACAATTAATTTCTCAAACAAAAAAGCGTTTATTGAAAGAGATGGAAAAATGTCATGGTATCTTGGAATGTTTGGTTCACAGTTATCGCGGTACAAGATTGATAGCATAATGAAAGGACCGGGTTCATCTGCGGAAGATGTCGAGATTATCTTCGGAACAGAAAGACAGTCATTTGATGTTACTTCTAATCTTCTTCATTATGGTCATAATTCAAGAGGGCGAGTCTTAGTCAAGTCCGTAATGAAAGATATGTCAAAATCATTATTCAAAGGTATGATTAAGATAGGTAAAGAAGCCAAAGCAACAGAATCATATCTTGCAGGCCATGCAATTCTACTTGACAAAGCTGCTAAATCAGATGCAATTCCAGGACTGGAAATTGAAACCAATGAGGTGAAAGCAACGCATTCTGCTTCAGTGGCCCAGCTGGATGAAGCACAAGTCTTCTATCTTATGTCCAGAGGATTGAGCAGAGAAGGTGCTAAGCGAGAAATCGTGAATGGATTTCTTGAACCCTTGTCAAGAAAGATGGGTCCTACTATTAGAGCATGGGTCAATTATTTGATTGAAAATAAATGGTTAGGCAAACCCCTTATGCTTAAGATAGACGAAGCAATGGAACAAATCTTGGAAGTGGAGAAGTCTAGGTATAGAGAAAACCAAGACATTTTTGAGAAACACTACAAATATCGATAATAACTTGTATGATCTAATATGCCAGAATGGATAAAGGTTTGTGATGCGAAGTCGCTGAAAAACGGCGATCTTTTAGACTTTGACATAGAAGATAAGAAAATTTTGATATCCAAGTTAAGAGACAAAGTTTATGCAACAGATAGAATTTGTACTCATGCGTATGCGGATCTATCAACAGGGTTTATGAATGAGGATGAGAAAACGCTTACATGCCCATTGCATATGTCTGTCTTTAAATTAGAGGATGGCACCCCGCAAAATCTTCCAGCAGAAGAACCTCTGAAAACCTACAAGATAAAAATACAAGATAACTATGTCTACATATTGACGGAGTAAATCATAATGCAAAGAGTTGGTATCAATATCTCCAAAATAAGACAAGATTTTCCCATACTGAAACGCAAGGTTAATGGAAACAAAACGCTTGTCTATCTTGATAACGCCGCAACAACCCAAAAACCACTTTCGGTGATTAACGCGATCAATGACTATTATATGAATTACAATTCAAATATCCATAGAGCAGTTCATCAGCTTGCAGAAGAAGCAACTTTTGAATATGAAAAAACAAGAGAAAAAGTTGCCAAATTCATCAATGCGCATTCTGCTGATGAAATAATTTTTACACGCAATGCTACTGAAGCAATCAATTTAGTATCTTATTCGTGGGGTCGTACAAATGTCAATAAGGATGATAGGATTGTAATCACAGAGCTAGAGCATCACAGTAACATCGTGCCTTGGCAGATTCTCACGCAAGAAAGAGACGCAGAACTAGATTATATTGGTATAGATAATAATGGGTATTTGAATATGGAAGATTGCAATAGATATCTTCAAAGTGATAAGGTTAAATTATTATCTATAAGCCATATGTCAAATGTGCTTGGTACAATAGTACCTATAAATGAAATTATCAAAATGGCACATCAGAAAGGTATTGTTGTATTGGTAGACGGAGCCCAATCCGTTCCTCATATGCCAATAGACGTACAGAGTATGGATTGCGATTTTATGGTTTTTTCTGCGCACAAAATGCTTGGGCCAACAGGCGTAGGGGTACTATATGCCAAAAAGGAAATACTCAACGAGATGAAGCCATTCATTGGGGGTGGCGATATGATAAAGGAAGTTTATAAACACAGAACAATATACAATGATCTGCCATACAAGTTTGAGGGAGGCACTCCAAACATTGCAGATGTAATTGGATTTGGAGCGGCTATAGATTACCTCAAAAAAATTGGCATGCATAATGTACGTGAACATGAAATTGAGATTACGAGTTATGCTATCAAAGCCATAGCAGATATTAAGGACATAATACTCTATGGTCCCCTTGATACAAATCACAGAGGCGGCGTAATCGCATTTAATATTGGAGATATCCATCCCCACGATCTTGCAACTATAATGAATGATCATGGAATTGCCATTAGGTCAGGACACCATTGTGCGCAGGTACTAATGGGAAGATTGGATATAGCTGCAGCTTCCCGTACAAGTTTTTATATCTATAATACAAAAGAAGAAGTTGATAAATTCATAAATGCATTGGGTGAAGCAAGGAGGATATTTAGAATATGAGTGACGACATATATCGTGAAATTATCTTGGACCACTATCGAAATCCTAGAAATAAGGGTAAATTATCAAATCCTGACGTAAGCATACATGACAGCAATCCTCTCTGCGGTGATGAAATTGATATTCATCTAAAGGTCGAAGAAGACAAAATTAAGGATATAAAATTTGAAGGGAGAGGATGTGCAATCAGCCAGGCGAGTGCTTCTATGCTTACTGAAATGATTGCTGGCAGGCCCTTGAGTACTGTTAAGGAGATCACAAAAGATGATATTCTAGAAAATATAGGACTGATGAACCTAGGTCCTGCAAGGATCAAGTGCGCACTGTTATCACTTAAAGTTCTAAAGTTGGGTATGGTGAAATATTACAGTGATAAGGATCCCCAGTCTGCAAAAAAAATGACTGATGATTCTAAACTGTATTGAATGAGATATCTTGACATAATATATTCAGCATTCCATCAAGTAATAAAAGTTAGTTGATACTAATAATATAGCATCATCAGGAGTCCTTGCTAAATTCTCATATAATATGAGAAAAGAAAATAGTATATAAAAGACACTATCTGTCAAAACCATTTATTGCAACTATCTAGTCTTTGGCCAACTTGGATAATAGAAATCAGATCTATCCAATTAGCTGTATTGGTAATTATCTTTGTAGCGGTTACAATAGTAGTTGCTTTACATCTGACTTCGAGTATTGACAATTTTGTGTATAGTTACTTTAAATCTGTACACCGAAGCGCGAACGTAGACGCTGCCATGATAACAGCTACGACTTTTGGCGATGTGTCCACTTTGCTTATTATCGCTGTTGTACTTACGATCATTCGTCGTACTAGAAAAATGGGAATGATTTTTCTAACAGCTATTGTTGTTACTGCGATTTTGGTCATGTATATCAAACCTATGATTGGAAGATCTGGACCATCTTACAAGTTTGAGCCGGCTTTGCGGCTACCACAACATTTCATAATAGAGGATGATAGTATCATGCCTTCTGTACGTAACTTTTCCTATCCTTCTAATCATGTTGCGATTGCAACATCTTTTGCATTCATTATTGGTTTCAGATTAAACCTGACGTCCCGAATTGCTGGGTCAATAATATGGTCATTCCCAATACTTATTGCCATAACGAAATTGTATATAATGCAACATTATCTAACAGACGTTATATCCGGATCTATATTAGGGTTAGTTGTTTCAATAATACTGAGCAATATGATGGGACTAGATAGGCCATTTTCGATGTCTAGATTTAAAGGAAAAGAAGATAGGGTATGAAAACTTAATACACACATAGAAGTCTTATCTATTAATCTCTTTAGTATATGCAGTAAAATTAGGTCGAGCAACAATACCCAAAATATGATCATTATACTATATGTACTGATTATATATATAAGAAAGCAAATCACGGATAAGTATGACAAGGATAATGTGACTCGAATTAAAATTGATAGCAAATCTTAATTATTTGATGCAATAATGATGGTTAAAGTTTAGATGTAGTAATTTAGACAGACCTCATGCACAGAATTAGGATGCACCGAAGAATCTGATCATTCGCCATGTTCAAATGATTGTTTGTTAACTTTTTATGAATATCTCATCTCTAATACATATGTCATGGATTTACTTACTGTTTGTACTAAATCTCTCTGGATTAGCAAGAATCCACCCATAGTGATCTCTATCATGAATATACCTTATTTCTCGAAGATTTGGCTTTAACTTCTTCTTTCTTAACGCAAGCAGAAATTCTGCTTGAACTGTCAACCCAAGTTTTTTAGCCTTTGATGTTAATTTTTCCCCTTTTGGAAGTAAAATGCGATAACTAAAATTTCCATCTTGACCAAAAAGTACATAAGCCTCCACTATTTTGTCTACCGTGATTCTAATATCTGAGATATCTTTAACATGCATTGTCTCCTGCACAGGAAAATCCACATATGATGTTGGAGCTGGTACCATACAATAACACAGAGTTTATCTCAGATAAAATTTTTGTCAATATTAAGTTCTACGCAACTCTTTTCTCAGTTTGACAATATAGGGTCAATTCCTAAAATCTAAAAAATAGTTCCGTATATTGGCAGTACAACAAGAGTAACTTGAGAAATAGTAACTCAGTTATATTTAGGTTCTATGTTTAGATGACCAAAAGGTTCCTCCAGTCTTTCTCCATTGAATGTAGTCAGAAAGTATCTGTTTATGATCAAAGGCAAGATCTTTCTTTTGAATATCGTCTAATTGTATCCATTGAATCTCTGAAGAATCATCTTTGGGATTTGGTACGCCTTTGAGAATTATTCCTATAAATACAACTGTTAGTATGTGTCGTCTTGGATCTCTCTTAGGATCAGAGTATACGCCAAGGATATCAATAGGCTCTATTTCTAATGAAGTTTCCTCGCCGACTTCACGTAGGGCTGCAGTTTCAACTTTCTCTCCGCGGTTTACAAAGCCGCCTGGTAGTGCTAGATGATCCTTGAATGGTTCTTTCTTTCTTTTGATCAGCAATATTTCGGAACCCTTCTGAAGAATAACATCTACAGTAGGAATAGGATTTCTATAGTTGCTCATATATCAGAAAATTATTACATATTACATGCTAATTAATGATGTTGCTTAAGGTTAATTTATGATATGACAATGGTGTTAGTGCTTATAGAAAATCCCAATCGGAAATGAGGTTGAAATGCTGCGAGTGTATTATAGCTCCTTTTAGTATATTGTTTTTATTTATGTGTAGAATATGGTGGTATGCTACATTAATGTAATAAAATGAATTTAGATCGACAATATAGACTAGCTGCTCTGCCATTGTGCTTTCCTGTTATAAGTAATCAAAACTATGTTACGACTAATTTATCTACATGAAATTATTAAGTTCAGTTAATTAGTTGATAATCCGCATACATATTCAAGGATCATCAAAGACTCTACTCTATTCCTATGTATTTCACTAGACAAAAAGCGTTGGCAGATCTAGTAGATTGAGATAATACATAGTGTTAAGAGTGACAGGAATTTTTATATTGCAATTATCTCTCCCTAAGATCTGAAAATGCAATATTCCGATCAGGATATCGATGAATTAAGGACAAGAAATCTATTGTTTATGGCATTTTACTTTTCTGCAATTGTTATGCTATCGATTTGTTTCTATGCGCTTTATATTAGTGCTGAAGAATATCTGAATACGCATAGAATAATTATTGGTGAGGTATTATCTAGTACTGAATTTCCATTTCAAGGGTCTCCAAAACTTGTTACATATCTGATGATTGCATCTGTATTGTCATGGTTCTGTATTACTAGACTTGGTAGTGATAAGATAAGAACTATCGCAACACCAATCAAATCAATATTGCAATTGGTTATACTTGCTATAATGGTAATCGCTTTATACGAATTCATATATAACTTTAATATCTGGAATTCCTTTATAACTCAGAATATTATAAAGGGCAAGTATAATTTGGATAGTTTAAGTGTCCCATATCCACATCCCAAGACACCGTGGAATATTATATTTGCAGCAAAGATGACCTTTGCGGCATTTCTGATTTCTTCCCATGGGTTATATATCATTTCAAAAACCAACAAAGGATAGAACTAACGTGCTAAATGTGAAGAATATACTCTGAAATGTAAAGAAAGAGATATGTAATTGTCTATGTATGTCTAAGGAAATACAGACTTACATCAATTAGCCTGTACTCAGAGAACTATAATTGATGCATTTGACGCGCATAATTTATTGAAAATAGCATATTAAGAAACACTAGAGCTTTATTTGCTAGAAGAGACATCTGCAGATATCTGTTCTATTTTGTAATGTAATGCTTCCTTTATCTTGCTGTTGTCAACCATGTTAAGCGATCCTCTGCACAGAGGACATCTGAAGAACACTTCTACCGCATAGTCGAATTTGACACGAGGACAGTCTCTGTTGCCACAGTGATAAAATTCAGATGATTCTTCATATTCCAATCTCTTTTGTAGTCTGTCGAGAATCTTTTTCTTCTGGTTTTCAATAAAATTGTCAACCTGATCCTGCTTCGCGCGCCATCTATACACAAACCACCCCTTCTTCTCATCTTTCACTCTTATACCAGTAATTAGAGCCTTGCCAAACATATCATAAAGAACCTTTCTTATTATGTTGATCCTCAAACCAGTGGCACTTGCAATTTCCTCATCAGTCGTGTCTTCTGTATTTAAAAGAGCACGAGCAACTTTTGTGTATTCCTCTCCTCCAATTAAACCTGCAATCTTAACGAAAGAATCTTCATATTCGACTGAATGCATCTAATTATTAGATTGATATTTTTGGATATATAGTTTTGTTATAATATCATGGTTGAATGTACTACAGATATACAATAATATAATGAAATCATATTGTTTCTTTAGACCAACTAAATACCAATTATTTATGCAGTAGCTAATACTGCAAGTATCCATATTGTATTCTATGAATATATGGGTTGCAGATGCTTGCCGTTATTGTTTTTTTCTTTACCTTTGGCTATGACTGTAGCGTCTTCCCCAGCCGTTATAATTGTATCTACTCTCGCCATACTGAGGTCTGTCTTTGGTGTCATAACGATATCCGCCGCTTCTTCCATGATAACCTTTGTTATTATTATTATTATTATAATTACGTGTACGGTGATATCCTATATTTGAGCGGTGGTGAACAACATGCACCTCAATTCCCATTTCTTCATTGAGCTTGCGGATAGGATGTTCAGTCTGTCTTAAAATTCTTGAAAAACCATCCATTCTATCCTGTGAAACTAAAGAGATAGCTTTACCACTTCCTCCAGCCCGTGCAGTTCTTCCAATTCTGTGGAAGTAAATCAGTGGATCTTCAGGAATATCATAGTTAATTACATGACCCACTGCCGGGACGTCAATACCACGTGCTGCAATGTCAGTTGCTACCAAGATGTCTTCACTTCCTCTTTTGAATCGATACATTGCATTATCTCTTTGCCTTTGAGAAAGATCTCCATGAATAGTGGTTGCTTTGAATCCTTCTCGCCTGAGTTCTTCCGCGAGTCTCTGTGTTCTGTGTTTAGTTGCAGCAAAGATTATCGTTTGCGTGTTATCTCTGTTTCTTATAAAATTGCACAGATGCTTAAACTTCTCTCTCTCATGTACAACTAGATAGGATTGCTCTATAGTATCAAGACCAATCTCTTCTTTGTTAAGTCTGATTTCTTCAATTTCCTTCATATATTCCTGTGCTAGTTTTAAAATCTCGGGAGGCATAGTTGCAGAGAATAAACATGTTTGTCTGTCTTCGTTTATGTAAAATAATATGAATTTTATATCATCAATAAAACCCATATCAAGCATTCTATCTGCTTCATCGAGAACCACATATTTTACAGAATCTAGCTGAATCGAACCCTGCTTAACATGATCAATTAATCTGCCAGGAGTTGCAACTACTATTTGCACTCCCCTTTCTAATTGATCATACTGGATATTAATACTCTGTCCACCGTAAATAGACACTGTTCTAATGCCAGTGTATTTTGCTAACCTGTTTATTTCATTTGTTACTTGCACTGCTAATTCTCTCGTAGGTACAAGTATCAGTGCTTGTATCGGACCATTACGCTTTACTCTAGTTAGTATAGGTAATGAAAAGGCCGCTGTCTTGCCAGTTCCTGTGTGCGCTTGTCCTACGACATCTATACCATTTAAAATAAGGGGTATAGACGTCTCTTGTATAGGAAAAGGCATTTCAAATCCATTTTCTTTGAGTGCTTTTAGAATTTCAGCACCCATTCCTAATTGTTGAAATGTTTTTGTCAATTTTCATTTTCACTTTATATTGTGTTACAAAAGCCATGGGAGATATATGGGGGTGAGTATCATCTTCATATACATACTAAATCTGCCACAATTCTTTTGTAATTTAGTATGTAAATTACAAGCATATAAGGTATACGGAATAATGACTATGAAAATAGATTATTACTAGTTTCATCTATTTGCATTGAAGATAACACTTGTGTACCTAGAGAAATCTTTTAAATAACTTGTGTAAGGCAGATAAGGTGTATAATATGATAAATAAAGGTAATGATCTACAGGAGAAGAAGTTACGAGGCTCCGGTGGATACGTATATGCAAAGGTGGCGGAGGACGAACAGAGAAGAGGTAATCTAGGAGGACCTGATTTATTTCTTGCTGGCGTAGGTAGGCTAGATGAGAAGAGATTTTCAAAATATTATTGTAACAAATGTGAAAGAGAATATGAAGGTTCACCAATGGTAAATTATGAAAATCCAAATGAACAACTTGGAGAAGGAGTTACCTTGATCGAAAAAGGAGAATATATGTGTAAAACATGTAATAACGTATTAGCACAATATCGTAAATTTGATACGCCTGCTGCCAATTCTAAGGCCTTAACGGTAGAGGACAAATCAGTGTCAAAAATCCAGTCAAGTATTCCCAGTAACAACACAGTATCTCCTAATGGACTTTCACAACAACCTATCGATGTCAATCTTGCTTCTTCCTCTACTGATAATACCGACATACATGATGCTTCATCTATCACCAAAACCGCGACATTTGCTACTCAACAAGGATTCATCCCCATTCAATCACTTATCGGTATACCAGCCTATGATAGTGACGCAACACTGGTTGGAAGAATTAAGGAAATTGGATTACGTAGATTATCCCCAGGACATATGCAGATAAGTATCAGAGTCTCGAAAAATATGAATGACAATGTTAGTCAGAGCTCTTTTAATCAAATCGATGAAGTTATCTGGAATGATATCTCAAAAATTGGAGATGTCGTTATTCTTGCTCCAGCCGCGACAAAAATGAAAGCAACAAGTAATAATTCATCTTCAAATAAACGAAAGTGCGCTTCTTGCGGATATCAAAACGAGGATGAGGCAGTTTTCTGTGAGGAATGCGGAACCAAACTAATTTAGTTATGTAAGAGGGACTGTTCTCAAACCTATCCTAACATCTACTACTCGAGCCCCTTTTCCTTCTTCAAGTACTAGAAGAGGATTAATATCGAATTCTTCAATTTGTGGAAAATCAATAACCAATTGTGATAATCGTTGAAGACTGTCCACTATTGAGTTTAGGTCAGATTGTTTCTCCCCCCTGACACCTTTCAGTAGCCTAATGCCCTTGATTGATTGTATCATGCGTGTTGCCTCCTGCCTGTCTATGGGAGCTAGCATAAAAACAACATCTTTGAGAACTTCGACATATATGCCACCAAGACCGAACATGAGCAAGGGTCCAAACAAAGGATCATGTTTTGCTCCTAAAATAATTTCCTTGCCCGATTTTACCATTTCTTGTATGAGGATACCATTTATCTTTGCCTTTGGATTAGTTTTTTTAGCATTATCTATTATAGTTCTAAAAGCTGCTTTGATTTCATCATTGGTTTTCAATCCAACCCTGACTCCTCCTGCGTCTGATTTATGGATAATGTCTGGTGAAGCAATCTTCATGACAACTGGAAAACCAATTTCTTGAGCTGCTTGTATGCTTTGACTTTCACTCGTTGCGAGTATGCTTCTAGGAATGGGAAAGCCGTATGCATTAAGGATTTCATACCCTTCTTCTTCTATTAGATTTGTTCTTTGCTGCTGTATAACATTATCAAAAACAGTCTTTACTTTTTTCTTGTCGACATCAAAATATTCTGTTTGTCCAATTGGATTTGACAGCCAATTACTGAATTTGTACATTGCATGTAGGGTTTCTATTGCAGGTTCCGCATACATAAAGTGGGGTATACCTCCATCTGAAAGAATCTCCTTGTTTTCAGTACCTTCCGCAAGTCCCATTAGTGCCGCAAGCACAGTTTTGCCAGAACCCTTTGACGTTCTAACAATTGTCCTTGCTAAGTCGTTGTAATCTAGCGTAGCAGAGGGTGTACACATTGTAACCACAGATCCAACATTTGGATTTGATAATAGTTCAGTCAATACTTTTTCAAAACGGTTAAAATCTGCATCGCCAACAATATCCACAGGATTCCTTGAAGAGCCATGCGGAGGAATTATTTTTGCGATTGTTTCCTTTGATGCAGAAATATCCGCCATTTTTAGTCCAAATTTTGAACAAGCATCAGTTGAAATAATGGCCGGTCCTCCAGCATTTGAGACTATTGCTACACCACTAGTACTTGCTGGAATAGGTTGTTTCGAAAATGCAGTCGAAAGCTCAAATAACTCCTGCATCGTATCTACTCTTAGTACACCGCATTGATTAAATAATGCATCATAGATTTCATCAGCACCCATTAATGCTCCTGTATGAGACATAGCTGCCTTGGCACCCTCAGGAGTCCTACCTGCCTTCTGTACTATAATTGGTTTCTTATTTTCACTTGTAATTTTTTTAGCAATTTCCATGAACCGTCTGCCATCATGAATATCTTCAAGGTACATCACAATAACTTTTGTTTCCTCATCTTCGGCTAATAATTCAAGAATATCGTTTTCATCCATATCGACTTTATTACCCATACTGATTACCTTGGAAAACCCTATCCCTTGAGCCATTGCATCTTCAACCGTGGCTGCACAAATAGCGCCGCTCTGCGATATGAGTGCTATATTGCCATGTTTCGGAGTTATCTTGAGAAATGTTGCATTCATCATATTATGTTCGGACAAACTCATTATTCCAAGACAATTGGGCCCTATGATCCTTGTTCCATACTTCTTCCCAATTGCTCCTACTTCTTTTTCAAGTTTTGCTCCCTCCTCATCAACTTCTTTAAATCCAGCTGAAACAATAATTGTACCCTTGATATTTTTTCTGCCAAGTTCATCCATTACTGCGGGTATAATCCTATTTGGAGTCGCAACTACAGCAAGATCAATATTCTCTGGAACATCAAGAACAGTTTTGTAGGCAGTTATGCCAAAAACAGTTGGGCTTGATGGTGTAATTGGGTAAATTTTTCCTTTGTATCCATTTATAATATTGGAAAATATAGCTCTGCCCACACCTGGTCTTTCAGATGCTCCTATGACAGCAATTGATCGCGGCGAAAGGAACACACTTTTTGAATCAGCAGATGACAGCATATGAGAAATAAAATAATAAAAGGTTGTTATAAATGCATTCTGGTTACATTCCGAGACATTAAACTAGATCAGGCAATCTAAGGAAATAGAAAGTTTAGACTCTGATAGCTGCATACAATACACGACACTGACCTTATCTATATTGCAAATTTATCTTGAATGACGGTAGACTTTAATTTCAGTTGTAGAAAATATCGGATCATTGACTGGCATTATCGATAATGTCGTAGACTCTGAAATGAAAGGTCTTGTTTCTGATCTGCAAACTCTTATACGACATCCTAGTGTATCTGCTAAAAAACAAGGCCTTGTTGAATGTGCCAAAAGTGTTGCAACCATGATGGATAAAGCTGGTATCGAATCTGAAATATTGTATTTAGACAGTGTTAGTTTGGAAGATAAGACTGAGTACTTTACTGTGCCGCCAATAGTTTATGGCGAAGTAAAATCCAAATCAAATCCACATAGTAAGACTATTTTGTTTTATAATCATTATGACGTACAACCAGAAGATCCTGTAGAGTTATGGGATGAAGATCCATTCAGTGGAAAAGTTGAAGGCAATTACGTATTTGGACGAGGTTCTGCGGAC
>Ga0126310_10000034_pt1 | contig 36760 bp, 43 predicted proteins | sample Plot60_FD_92540 | JGI IMG/M metagenome (GOLD analysis project Ga0126310, IMG submission 92540) | Serpentine soil microbial communities from UC McLaughlin Reserve, CA, USA - Plot60 | ecosystem: Environmental > Terrestrial > Soil > Grasslands | place: USA: UC McLaughlin Reserve, Lake County... | reverse complement strand
CCACGAGACGGCTCGGATACCTGCCCGCGAGCGGACAATCGACGGATCGATCAGTCCGTGCGAGTGCCCGTGATGATCGTCCTGGTGATGCGCCGCTACGACCGGCTCTGACGGACGCAGCATCAGGGCTAGATGCCTGTGCCTTCCGGAGTGAGAATGGCTATGGACGCGGCGTCCGTGCCGATGCGCTGCATACACGGTCATCGCGGACGGTAGCCGGAGGAGGGCCACTTCGTGCCTTCGGGTGACGGTAAGACTCGCCGGGTTGGTCTGTCTGGCCACATCGCCAGCCTGGTTGTCGCCGTGCCGCGTGTGACTCGTCGGGTGACTGGCCGCCGTGTGCGTGTCTTCGGAATGAATCGTCCGCGCGTGTACGGCGGCGCCGGTCTGGCGCCCGCTGCTGGCTTGATCAGGAGCCTGTCCGCCGTCTCGGCGTGACTCATTACCGTCCTGCCGCCGCGGTTTCCCTGTCAGACCGGCACCACCGGACCCTACGAACAGAAGCCGGAGGATCGGTCGAATGCTTTCAGATCAGCTGGACTACGTCGTCGGTGTCGACACCCACCGCGACGAGCACGTGCTGGCGCTCGTGGCAGCGCCGGCGGGCGCCGTCGTGGCCGGGAAGGCGGTTCGAGCGAACCGGCGCGGCTACCGTGAGGCGCTCCGTTTCGCGGAGCGCTACGGCCCTGGCAGGCGCGCCTGGGCGATCGAGGGCACAGGCAGCTACGGCGCCGGTCTGGCCCGCTATCTCGCCGAGCAGGGCGAAACGGTGCTCGAGCTCAGCCGCAGCCCGCGAGCCGAGCGTCGCCTGCACGGCAAGGACGACGCACTCGACGCTGCCCGCACGGCGCGGGCGGCGCTTGCCAGCGAAACGCTGACGCTGCCGCGAGCAGGTCAGCGGCGGGAGGCGTTGCGGTTGCTGCTGGTCGCCCGTCGCAGCGCCGTCGACGTCCGCCGCGAAGCGCTCGCACAGCTCCGCGCTGTGATCGCCACGGCACCCGACCACCTCCGCCAGCGGCTGCGCGGCGTGCCGGCCGGCAAGCTGCTCGAGCGCTGCAGCCGCCTGCGCCGCTCGACCTCGGTCGACGCCGACGAGCTCGCGACCAGGCTCGTGCTGCGCAGCCTCGCCCGCCGGATCGAGTCAGCCACCGCGGAGGCCGCCGAGCTGGAGGGTGAGATCCGCGGCCACGTGCGGGCACTCGCACCAAGCCTGCTCGACGAGCCCGGTGTCGGCCCGATCGTCGCCGCGCAACTGATCGTCGCCTGGTCGCACCGCGGTCGGCTGCGCTCGGAAGCCTGCTTTGCGCGGCTCGCCGGCGTCGCGCCGGTCCCCGCCTCGAGTGGCCAAACCCGTCGGCAGCGACTCAGCCGCGGCGGCGACCGCCAGCTGAACCGGGCGCTGCACACGGTCGTCCTCCATCGCCGCCAGCACGACCCGGCGACCCGCGACTACATCGCCCGCCGCATCGCCGAAGGCAAGAGCCGCCGCGACGCCACCCGTCTGCTCAAGCGCTACCTCGCCCGCCACCTCTACCGGCTACTGCAACACCAGGAGCCGCTGATGGCTTGACAGGTGATAGGAGCTTCATTCCGGAACACTGGCCCAACCCGTTGTTGTTCCCCTTGATTGGGGTCGTCCGACCCTGAGAGAGTGAAGACCCAGCGGAGGGGCCATGACCGAAGGAGGAACGATGCAAGTCGAAGGCAGTACGTGAGCATCGTCGGCAGGCTGGACGCGTTCTTCGGTTCGATGCAGCTCGGCGCGATCCGCTCGTCCGACGTGTCGCGGTACGTGACGGAGCAGCTCGCCGGACACGCTGCCGCGACCGTGTCGCGCGACCTCTCGATCCTCCACTCGATCTTCAAGTGGGCGGTCGTAGAGGAACTGATCGAACGGAACCCGGCCGAGGGAATCCCGCACCCGCGCGGCCCGCAGCGCGAGGGGATCGCCCTGAAGCCGGAGCAGGTGCAACTACTCGCCCGCTCGTTCGCCGACGAGCAGGCGCGGGTCGCGTTCCTGACCTTCGTCCTGACAGGCGTCCGCCGCGCGGAGCTGCAGGCGCTCCGCTGGCGCGACGTCGACCTGATCGAGAACGTTCTCCGAGTCGCCGACTCGAAGACCGAGACGGGCCTGCGGGCGATCGCGCTGACGCCGGGGCTGCACGAGGAACTCTGGCAGCATCGCCGCGGCTCGGCTTTCAAGGGCGACGACGAGCGGGTGTTCTGCCACCCGAAGCGCGGGACGATCTACCGCTACGAGACGTACAAGGACGAGCTCGAGCGGGCGTTCAAGGAGGCCGGGCTGGAATGGCCGGAGGGGCTGAAGCCGTGCCACGACCTCCGCACGACCGCGATCACGAACGATGCGATCGCTGGGGCGCACCCGATCGCGATCATGACCAAGGCGGGCCACGCCTCGATGGCGACCACCAAGCGCTATCTGAAGCTCGCCGGCGTCGTCTTCCGCGACGAGGCCCAGGCGCTCGAGGAGAGGCTCCTCGGGACGTCACTTTCTACCGGTTCGCATACCGACGTGAGAGAACGTCAGGCGACCTCAGCCGAGGCTGCATCGCTTGACGAAGCCGAATCGGCACTCTCGGACGTGGCCTAGGCGAACCAGCTGTTCTGAGAGCCAAACCCTCCTAGCTCGCCGGCTTAGAAATCCTCGACCTCCGAGGGGCCTTGCCGAGCCGAATTTCGTGTTGGTACTTGCGCGTTCGGGTGGGAAAATTGGTGTTGGATGAAGCTGCTTCTGGCTGCGCTGGTCCTCCCGACCGCGATCGTGCTTGCGATCGCGGCCTTCGAGACGCAGGTTTTTTATCCGCCGCCCTCGAAGGGGCAAACCACGGGAATCGTCTGGCACGGCCATACCTTTACGGCGCGGGCGGATTTCGCTCGCTGGCTTCGCTCGAGGGGTGTCCGTTACGCGGTTTGGGCGCGTCGCCATCCGTCGCTCGTCGGGCTCAGAAGTCGCCGCCTGACACATCCGCCAGGGCGCCCGACAGCGCAACCTCCGCGTGCTCGCCAGAAGTCCTCGGGCTGGGGAATCGAGATGTTGGGAGGGAGCATTGCCGTCCTTGCCGGCCTAGGTCTCGTCGTCTTGCTCGTAAGCCGTCGTCGGCAGGGCGCCGGCGCAGTTCGCGTCGCTGCGCTTGCAAGCCGTCGTCGGCGGGGCAGCAATGGCGCGTCGGTGAGGCAGACTCTCGAGCCCGTCCGGCGTCGAGCCGTCCCAGCGGCAAAGGGAGGTGGACGACTGATACTGCGCGGGGCCACTGCGGGAGCGCTGCTATCTTCGAGCCTCGCCGCGTCTTCGGCCGAAACGATTCGCCGCAGGCGTAGCGAGTTCGCCTGGTATCTGGCCTCGGCGCTGCTGGCGGTCGGCATCGGCGTCATAGCCACCGTGTGGCTCAACGGAGTTTGACCGGACCTCCGCGGGCGAAATGATCTCGGGGAACGCCGGCTCGTCTCCCGTCGGAGCGACTCAGTCGCTGGGCCCAAGCTTTCCTCGAGCGCTCGCTACACTTCGCCGCCGTGGCCGGCGAGCGAGTGAAGCTGTCCGTGCGCGAGCGCGAGGGTCGGGGCACCGGCGACTCCCGGCGCCTGCGCCGCGCAGGAATGATCCCCGGCGTCCTCTACGGGCGTGGGAAGCCGCCGCATGCGATCTGCGTCGAGGAGCGCGAGCTGCGCCGCGTGCTGACGGGCGACCACGGGCTGCACGCGATCCTCGATGTGAGCATCGACGGCCAGGCAACGACGCATGCCTCGATCCTCAAGGACTACCAAGTGCATCCGGTGCGCGGCTATCTGGTCCATCTCGACCTTCAGGAGGTTCGGCTCGACCAGCCGATCCAGGCCCAGGTCGTCGTCGAGCTCGTCGGCGATCCTGAAGGGGTCAAGGAAGGTGGCGTGTTGTCGCAGGTGCAGCGTGAGATCAACGTCGAGGCGCTGCCACTCGAGATTCCGGAGCGACTGGAGCTCGACGTGAGCGGGATGGCGATCGGCGACACGATGAGGCTCGCGGACTTGCCCGCACAAGAGGGTGTGACCTACCTCGACGACCCCGAGGAGATAGTGCTTGCCACAGTGGGGGCGCCGACTCAGATCGTCGAGCCCGAGCCCGAGGAAGAGGAGCTCGAAGAGGGCGAGCTGCCCGAGGGCGAGTTGCCGGAGGGTGAGGAGGCGCCGGAGGGCGCTGCCGAAGCGCCGGCCGAGCCGGAGGCGGACGCCGCCGGCGAGCAGGAAACCACCGAAGGCTAAGTCGTGCGGCTGTTTCGTCGGGGCGCACCGGCCTCGACCCTCGACCTGCTGGTCGTCGGGCTGGGGAACCCCGGGCGCGAGCACGAGCAAGACCGGCACAACGTCGGCTGGATGGTGATGGATGAGTTGGCGCGTCGCACAGAAGGCCGGTGGCGGGGCAAGTTTTCCGGCCAGCTCGCCGAGGTTCGGCTCGACGGGCTGCGGCTCGCCTTGCTCAAGCCCGAGACTTTCATGAACGAATCGGGTCGCTCGGTGGCCGCCGCGGCGAGGTTCTTCAAGGTCGAGCCGGAGGCACTGCTCGTCGTCCACGACGACGTCGATCTCGAGGCGGGCCGCCTGCAGGCGCGTGCAGGCGGCGGCCTCGCCGGCCACAACGGCTTGCGGTCACTCTCGCAGTCCCTCGGCACGCAAGAGTTTCTGCGGCTGAGGCTCGGTGTCGGCCGCCCGGGGCGGGGCGACCGGCGTTCGGTGGCCGACTACGTGCTGTCTCCGTTCGAAAGCCAGGAGGACGTTGGAGCTCTGGTTTCCCGTTCCGCCGACGCGGTTGAAACCCTTGCGCGCGAGGGCGTGGAGACGGCGCAGCAGCGGTTCAATTAGCAAGCGCCTGCGGCTACGCTTCAGGCGCGGAACCGCGGGTTCCGTCTTTTGCGATGGACCGACCCGTCTTGCACGCATTCGTCGACGAACTCGTCGACGAGGAGCGCCTTGCCGCCTTCGCCGGTTCGCTTCGCGATCCGGGATCTCGCGCCCGGGTATCTGAACCCGCGCTGCCGTTGCTGCTCGCGGCGCTTCACGAGCGCGTGACCTTTCCTCCGGGTGCCGACGGAGCGCCGGGCGAGCTTGGCTCGACCGGCGCTTCGACGCGCGGTCTCGTCTGCGCGCTTCCCGAGGACGCCGACGCGCGGGATGCGGCCGAGGCTGCGGCCTGGTTCCTCGGCGAGGAGCGGGTGGCTCTGCTGCCGAGCCGCGGCGTCCATTGGGGTTCAGGACTCGAGCCGCCGCCGCATCTGGTCGGCGAGCGGGCGCGCGCCCTGGACGTGTTGGCCCGCGGCGGACTCGTTTGCGCCTCCGCGACCGCGCTCGCCGAGGGGATGCCACGGGCGGACGAACGGCCTCAGCCGATCGAGGTGGCGCAGGGGCAGGAACCGGGCATCGAGCTGCTCGCCGAGATCTTCGCGCTCTCCGGCTACGAGCGTGTGGAACGGGTCGAGGAGCGCGGTCAGTTCGCCGTGCGGGGCGGGCTGGTCGACATCTTTCCGACAACCGGCAGAGAGCCGCTCCGGATCGAGCTGTTCGGCGACGAGATCGAGTCGATCCGAGCCTTTTCCCCGTTCACGCAGCGCGCCTTGCATCCGGTGGAGCGCGCGGTCGTCTACCCGGCGGCGGAGCGACGTCCGGACCTGACGGAGCCGACGCTGCCGGACGACGAGCTCGGTGGGCCGCCGCCCGTCCCCGGCGACCTCGTGCCGCCCCTCGACCGGGCCCCCGATCTCGTCTGGGAGGCCGACGAGGTGCGGAAGGTCTCGCTCGAGGAGGTGAACGTCGAGCCGGACCTCGAGGGGTCGACAGAGCTCGACCCGCTGCCGGCGAACCAGCCGTTCTCCTTCGAGGCGCAGCGCCCCGCACTGGCCGCGCGGGGGCTGGCCGAGGCCGAGAACGAGCTCGGCGCGCTCGTCCGGGCCGGTCAGCGGGTAGTCGTCGCCTTTCCGCACCGCGGCGAGGCGCTTCGCACGCAGAACCTGCTTCGGCGAATCGATGCGCGGTTGCTCGAGCCCGGCGAGCCGCTGCCGGGCGAAGCCGAGCTGCTCTTCGCGGTTGCGCCCGCTCGGCGGGGCTTCGTCTGGCGGGAGCACGGGCTCGTCCTGCTCGGAGACACCCAGGTCTTCCGCAAGCGTCCTCCCAGAGCCGACGCGCGGCTCGGCCGAGCTCTCCAAAGCTTCGCCGACCTCCGGACGGGGGACCACGTCGTTCATGAGGACCACGGCGTCGGTCGCCTGCAGGCGTTCGAGACGAAGGAGGTCGCCGGGGTCACGCGCGACTACCTGCTGCTCGCGTTTCGTGGTGAGGACAGGCTTTACGTTCCGCACGAGCAGATCGGGAAGGTGTCGCGCTACGTCGGCGCCGACGGCCGCGCGCCCGCGCTCTCGAAGCTGGGAGGCAAGGCCTGGCAGAACCTGAAGAGCCGCGCGCGCGCAAGCCTGCGCGAGCTTGCGGGCGAACTGCTCGCGCTCTACGCCCGCCGCCAGCAGGCCGAGGGCCAAGCGTTCGACCTCCGGAACGAATGGCTCGAGCGGCTGGAGGGCGAGTTCCCCTACCGGGAGACCGAGGACCAGCAGCGGGCGATCGAGGCCGTCAAGGAGGACCTCGAGGCGCCGCGCCCGATGGATCGGCTCGTGTGCGGCGACGTCGGCTTCGGCAAGACGGAAGTCGCCGTTCGTGCCGCCTTTGCGGTTGCGGTCAACGGCAAGCAGACGCTGATGCTCGTACCGACGACCGTGCTGGCGCAGCAGCACTGGAACACCTTCCGCGAGCGCTACCGCGACTTCCCGGTCCGCGTCGAGATGATCTCGCGCTTCCGGCCTCCGGCCGAGGTGAAGCGCGTGCTTGCCGAGTACGCCGAGGGGAAGGTCGACCTCCTGATCGGCACCCACCGGGTCCTCTCGCGGGACGTGATCCCGAAGGAGCTCGGCCTGATCGTGGTCGACGAGGAGCAGCGTTTCGGCGTCGCGCAGAAGGAGCTCCTGCGCCACCTCCGGCTCGAGGTCGACGTACTCAGCCTGACGGCGACGCCGATTCCGCGCACGCTGCACATGTCGCTCTCTGGCCTGCGCGACATCTCCGTGATCGAGACGCCGCCGCAGGGCCGCCGGCCGATCCGCACCTTCGTCGGCGAGTACGACGAGGAGCTGGTCCAGACGGCGCTACGGCGTGAGCACGCGCGGGAAGGGCAGGCGTTCTACCTGCACAACCGCGTCGAGACGATCGACGAGGCCGCTGAACGGCTGCGGCAGCTCTGTCCCGAGCTCCGCTTCATCGTTGCCCACGGTCAGATGCGCGAGAAGGAGCTCGAGGACCACATGCTCTCGTTCCTCGCGGGCGACGCCGACGTCCTCGTGTCGACGACGATCATCGAATCGGGCCTCGACATTCCACAGGCGAACACGCTCGTCGTCGAGCGCACCGACACGCTCGGTCTGGCCCAGCTCTACCAGATCCGCGGTCGTGTCGGCAGGTCGGACGTGACCGCCCACGCGTACCTCTTCTATCCGGACTCGCAGGAGCTGACGCCCGAGGCGCGGGCCAGGTTGGCGACCCTCGCCGACCACACCGAGCTCGGCGCGGGGTTCGCGATCGCGATGCGCGACCTCGAGATTCGAGGCGCCGGCGACCTGCTCGGGGCGGAGCAGTCGGGCCACGTCGCCGCGCTCGGGTTCGAGCTCTACGTCGAGCTGCTCGGCGAAGCCGTGGCCGAGCTCTCCGGCCAGCGACGCGCCGTCGCGCGCCCGGTCCGCGTTGACGCGCGTGTGGACGCCTACGTACCCGCCAGCTACATCGGCTCCGAAGCGCTGAAGATCGACCTCCACCGGCGGCTCGCGCTGACCGAGTCCGACGACGAGCTGCGCGAGCTGCAGGTGGCCACGGAGGATCGCTACGGGCCGCTGCCCGAGCCGGTCGAGAACCTGTTCGCGATCCAGGACGCGAAGCTCAAGCTCGCGCTGCTGGGAGCGGACTATCTGGTCTTTCGCGGCGGTCGCGCCACGGTCGGCCCGGTCGAGCTCGGCTCCGGCGAGCTGCGGGCGCTGCGCGGGCGGGTGGAGACGGCCGTCTACACGACGGCGCGCAGGGAAGTTTCGTTAAGAGACGAAGAATTCGACGGAGCAATCCGACTTGTCGATGCTATGATCGAAACGCGCCAAGCAGCCTGACCGTCGGGCCGTGCTTGGCTCTTCGTACGTTATGAAGCATCTTCGTCTCGTTCTCATCCTCGCCTTCGTGGCGGCATTTGCAGCGTCCTGCGGCGGCGACAGCGGCGCGCCGAAATCGGTGCCCAGCGACGCCGTCGCTGTCGTCGGCGGCGACACGATTTCGAAGGCGCGCTTCAACACGGTGCTCGACCAGGCGAAGCGCAGCTACGCGGCGCAGCACAAGCCGTTCCCGAAGGCTGGAACGGCACCTTACGGCACGGTGCGCGCCCAGATCATCCAGTTCCTCGTCGAGCGCTCGGAGTACGAGCAGAAGGCCAAGGATCTTGGGGTCAAGATCAGCGACAAGGACGTCGACGACCGTCTCAACCAGATCAAGCAGCAGTACTTCGGTTCCACCCAGCCGGGGCAGAAGCCGAAGTCCAAGGCGGAGGTCGAGAAGGCCTACCGCCAGCAGTTGAAGGCCCAGGGGCTGACCGACGAGGACGTGAAGGAGGGGATTCGCGCTCAGCTCGTGCGCGAGAAGATCTCCGAGAAGGTGACGAAGGACGTCAAGGTCTCAGACGACGACGCCAAGAAATACTACGACGACCACAAGTCGCAGTACCAGCAGCCGGCGCAACCGGAGAGCCGCGACGTCCGCCACATCCTCGTCAAGAGCGAGGCGCTCGCGTCGACTGTCTACAACAAGCTGAAGGCCGGCGGCGACTTCTCGAAGCTCGCGCTCAAGTACTCGATCGATCCGAGCAAGACCACCGGCGGCCGTTTGACCGTCTGCAAGCAGAAGACTGTCAGTTGTCCGCTGAAGACCGTCGCGCCCTTCGAGAAGGCCGCTTTCTCGCTGAAGACGAACGAGATCTCCAAGCCGGTTCGCACCCCCTTCGGCTGGCACGTGATTCAGCCCGTCGGGCCCGTCAATCCGCCGAAGAAGGCGAGCTCGATCCCGTTCGACCAGGTCAAGGCGGCGATCAAGCAGCAGCAGGTCCAGCAGAAGAAGCAAGACACGTTCAACAAGTGGTGGAACGACACCAAGAAGGACTTCGCGAAGAAGACCAAGTACCAGGCCGGCTACACGCCGCCGGCTTCGCAGACGACGACGAACGGCTAGCGTGGCCCTCACGGATGCGCTGCTCGAGCTCCAGGAGCTGACCGAGCGGCTGCGCCGCGAGTGTCCCTGGGATCGGGAGCAGACCGACCGCACGATCGTGCCGCACACGGTCGAGGAGGCTTACGAGGTCGCGGACGCTGCCGAGCAGGGCGACGACGCGAAGCTGCTCGACGAGCTCGGGGATCTCCTCTTCCAGGTCTACTTCCTGTCGCTGCTTCTCTCCGAACGTGGTGCGGGCGATCTCGAGCGCGTTGCCCGCGGCATCCACGCGAAGCTCGTCGCGCGCCATCCACACGTCTTCGGCAAGGTCGAGGCGCGGACGGCCGGGCGTGTCCGCGAGAACTGGGAGCGCATCAAGCGAGAACAGGAGGGGCGGCACGGGATCTTCCACGACGTCCCCCGGAATCTGCCCGCCCTCGTCTATGCCCGGAAGATCCAGCGCCGCGCCGCGGCGGTCGGGTTCGAGTATCCCGACACGGCCGGCGCTCTCGCCGATCTGGACGAGGAACTGGGCGAGTTGAACGAGGCGCTGGCGCGTGTCGGGGAGTCGACCGCCGAGACCGAGCCCGACAGGGAGGTCGCCGGTGAGGTCGGGGACGTTCTCTTCGCCGCCGTCAACGTCGCGCGGCACCTCAACGTCGATCCCGAGCTCGCCCTGCGGACCGTCAGCGACCGCTTCGTCGCCCGGGTCGAGCAGGCCGAACGGCTTGCGGACGGCGAGGGCCGGCGGTTCGACGAGTTGCCACTCGCAGAGCAGGACCACTATTTCGACCGCGCCAAGGAGATGCTCGGGTGAGCGCGATCTCGAGCGTCCACGCCCGCCAGGTGCTCGATTCGCGCGGCAACCCGACCGTCGAGGTCGACGTTCGCCTCGAATCCGGCGCCATTGGCCGCGCGATGGTTCCCTCGGGCGCTTCGACCGGCGCACACGAGGCGGTCGAGCTTCGCGACGGCGGCCAGGCTTATGGGGGCAAGGGCGTCACCCGCGCAGTCGCGAACGTCGACGGCGAGATCGCCGGAGCCGTCCGTGGGCGGGATCCCTTTGACCAGGCGGGCCTCGACCAAGCCTTGATCGACCTCGACGGCACGCCCAGTAAGGGGCGGCTCGGCGCGAACGCCATCCTCGGCGTCTCGCTCGCCGCCGCAAAGGCCGCGGCGGCCGAGGCGGAGCTCTCGCTGTTCCGCCACCTCGGTGGCGACGACGCGGTGATGCTGCCAGTACCGATGCTGAACGTGATCAACGGCGGCATGCACGCCGACAACTCGATAGACCTGCAGGAATTCATGGTCGTACCGGTCGGCGCCGACAGCTTCGCCGAGGCGCTGCGCGTCGGGGCCGAGGTCTACCACTCGCTGAAGCGGGTGTTGCACGACCGCGGTCTCGAGACCGGCGTCGGTGACGAGGGCGGCTTCGCGCCGAATCTCGACTCGAGCGAGGCGGCGATCGAGGCGATCCTCGAGGCTGCCGACGGCGCCGGTCATCTCGACCGGGTCGCGATCGCGCTCGATCCGGCCACGAGCGAGGTCTTCGAGGACGGCGTCTACCGCTTCGAGGGCCGCGAGCTCGGAAGCAAGGAGATGCCTGCGTTCTGGGCGGGGCTCGTCGAGCGCTACCCGATCGTCTCGCTCGAAGACCCGCTTGCCGAGGACGACTGGGATGGTTGGGCACAGCTGACCGCGGAGCTCGGCGAGCGTGTGCAACTCGTCGGCGACGATCTCTTCGTCACGAGCTCGGAGCGCCTTGGCGAGGGAATCGAGCGGAAGGTCGCCAACTCGATCCTGGTCAAAGTCAACCAGATCGGCACGATCACCGAAACCCGCGCTGCGCTCTCGCTGGCGCGGTCAAGCGGCTACACCGCGGTGATGTCGCACCGCTCGGGCGAGACCGAGGACGCAACGATCGCCGACCTCGCGGTCGGGTACGGGACCGGCCAGATCAAGACCGGGGCGCCGGCGAGAAGCGACCGCGTCGCCAAGTACAACCAGCTGCTCCGGATCGAGGAAGAGCTCGGCTCGCGCGCGGTCTATCCGGGCCGGTCGGCGTTTCCGCGGTCGCGTCGCTAATCCATCGCGCTTCCGTTGACGAAGAGGTAGACAGGAAAGACGCGTCGAACAGCCGGAGCTAGATTAGGACCGTGGTCACGCAACCTCCGCGCAGAACCAAGATCGTCGCCACGATCGGGCCTGCCACCGGCACCGCCGAGGGTGTACGCGCGCTCGTCGAATCCGGCATGGACGCCGCGCGCCTCAATCTCTCGCACGGCAGCCGCGAAGAGCACGCGGAGCGGGCTCGGCTTGTGCGGGAGGTGCAGGAGACGATCGGCCGCCCGCTGGCGCTGATCGCCGACCTGCAGGGTCCGAAGCTCCGGATCGGCGAGCTTCCCGGGCCGGTGACGCTCGTCCCGGGGGAGGAGGTGGTCGTCATCGGCGAGGAGAGCTCGGGCAACGGCGAGCTGCCGGTGTTGCCGGCCGTGATCGGGGAGGTCCTGCAACCGGGCCACGAGGTGCTGATCGACGACGGCCTCGTCCGTCTCCGGGTCGAGCGCGTCATGCACGGCCGCGCCGAGTGCGCCGTCCTCGCGGGCGGTGTCGTCAGCGCGCACAAGGGTGTGAACGTCCCCGGCGTCCCGGTACCGATTCCATCGCTGACGCGGAAGGACATGGACGACTTGGAGTTCGCGATGGAGCTCGACGTCGACTTCGTCGCGCTCTCGTTCGTGCGCTCTGCCGCCGACGTGCGCGACCTCAAGGATCTGATCCAGCAGGCCGGTTCGACCGCGAACGTGATCGCGAAGATCGAGAAGGCGGAGGCGGTCGACGCGCTGCATGCCGTGCTCGACGAGGCAGACGCCGTGATGGTCGCGCGCGGCGATCTCGGCGTCGAGATCGGCCCGGAGCTCGTGCCGCTGCTCCAGAAGCGGATCATCATCGCGGCGCTGGATCACGGCAAACCGGTGATCACGGCGACGCAGATGCTCGAGTCGATGATTCATCAGCCCGAGCCGACGAGGGCCGAGGCGAGCGACGTCGCCAACGCGATCCTCGACGGCACCTCCGCGATCATGCTCTCGGGCGAGACCGCGATCGGCGATTTCCCGATCGAAGCCGTGACGACGATGACCCGAATCGCCCGTGTCGTCGAACCGAGCCTCGGCTACCGGCACCAGCTGCCGGAGGCGGCGGAAGAGCCGACGGTCGGCCAGGCGATGTCCAACGGCGCGTGCGATCTCGCCGAGACGCTGCAAGCTTCGGCGATCCTCGTTCCCACCTTCAGCGGCCGCACGGCCTCCGCGGTCGCGCGGCTGCGTCCACGGCGCCCCGTGCTCGGCCTCACGCATCACGAGTTCGCGTGGCGGCAGATGGCGATCGAGTGGGGGGTGATCCCGCTGCGAATCCCCGAGTGCGCCGATGTCGAGGAGCTCTGGGACCGCTCGGTCGAGGCGGCGCGGGAGTCCGGGGTCGTCGATCCCGGCGATCGCGTCGTGATCACCGCGGGCACGGCGGTCAACGTCGCCGGCTCGACGAACGTGATCAAGGTCGAGACCGTCTAAGCTAAACAAGCAGGACCGCAAGGCCACCGGGCGAAGATCGACGGCCCATGGCTGCTCCTCCCGCCAAGAGACGTCGGCGCCGACCGCGGCGGGGCGTGCTCGTCCGCCGCTGGCTGGGAATCGGTGCGCTCTGCCTCGTCGGCCTCCTCTACTACCGGCCGCTGCACACGTACGTCGACACGCGGCGCACGCTGGTGGAGCGCTCGGGGCAGGTCAAGAGCCTTCGCGACGAGCGACGGCAGCTCCAGCGCAAGCTCGCCGACTCGGCGAGCGAGGCGGCGCTCGTCCGGGAAGCCCGGCAGCTTGGACTGGTGAGGCCGGGCGAGCGACTCTTCATCGTCAAGGGAGTCGAAGCGTGGAAGCACGCTCGGCATACGATCAGGCGGCATGAACGATGAGGCCGTCGTCGCGCGACAGCTCGGTCGCCCGCCGCGCGCGTTCCGGCGCGTAGTCCTCCGCTGTCCCTACGGCCGACCGGCCGTGACCGAGCAGTGGCCGCGCGACGCTGCCGGGGCGCCCTTTCCGACCACCTTCTACGTCACCTGCCCACAGCTAGTCGCGGCTATCTCTCGTTTGGAGGCAGCCGGCGGCGTCGAGCGGTGGACGCAGGCTGTTCGCGCGGATCCGGCGCTGCGCGCCAGCCTCGAGCGAGCCACCGAGGAGCAGCGGCGACTGCGGCCGGAGCTGCCGGGAGGGATCGGAGGCTCGACCCGGGGAGGCAGCCTCAAGTGCCTGCACGCCCACGTCGCGTTCGCCCTCGCGCGCCCCGGTTACGAGCTCGGCGAGCGGATCCTCGCCGAGCTGGATTCGCTCTGGCCGGATTCACGTTGCTGCAGCGCGGAATAGTCCGGGCGGCCATGCCGATCGCCCTCGACCAGACACGCCGCGAGTGGGAGCTTGGTCATCGCCGGCTTCAACAGGAGCTGCGTGAGACGCCGCGGGACGAGGCCTTGCTCGCCGAGCTCGAGACCGTCGTTGCGGAGCTCCGCCGCCGGGTCGGCGGGATCTTCACCCTCGCGGAGCTCGCCGGGGCATACGAGTCGGCGGAGTCCTGGAGTCGCGAGGTGATCGCCGCGACAGGCCCGCTGAGCGGGTGGCCACGCAGGCTGGCGATGATCACCGACGCGGCCTTCCACGTCTACTCGCGCGGGTCGGTTGACTACGAGCCGTGACCCCGCCCAACAATCCCACTCGGAGTGCGGCAGGATCCACGAGACGGCGCCGCGCCAAACGCCGATCGCTGCGGACCAGGCTCCTGCTCGGCGCGGCCCTGCTCGCCGCGTTCGGCGTCGGTGTCGCGCTTGGCCAGGCGCTACACGACAATCCACGACCCGGCGGGGTTCAGACGTCGTTCCGGACGGTGCCGCCGCTGACGCAGACGCGATCGAGCGGGTAGGTTAAGAAGTGGCAGCTTTGGGTAGCTTTCGGTGATGGCCCGTCGCGAGTTTCCGGGAAGGGGCGCGCCCGCCAGCGAGCCCGACTGGCTGACCCTCGGGCAGGCGGCAAAGTACCTCGGCGTCGCTCAGAGCACGATTCGCAAGTGGTCCGACCAGGGCCGGGTGCCGGCGTTCTACACGCCGGGCGGACATCGCCGTTATCGCCGGGGCGACCTCGACAACTTCCTCAACCGCTCAGGACCGGGTGGCGGCGTGCCGCAGGGCCCGCTCGTGCTGATCGTCGACGACGACCCGCGCGTGCGCGAATACGTCCGCGTGAACCTCGAGATGGAGGGCTACGGGGTCCGGGAGGCCGGCAGTGCCGAAGAAGGCCTCGCTGTGCTGGAGGAGGTCTCGCCGGACCTGATCCTGCTCGACGTGATGATGCCCGAGGTCGACGGGTGGGAGATGCTGCGCCGAGTCCGAGAACGCCATGGGGTCGGGGCGATCCCGGTCGTGATGTTCAGCGGGAAGGTGGACGAGCGGGAAGCGGCACAAGCCACGGCACGGGGCGCGCAGGGATTCCTCGGCAAGCCTTTTGATCCCCAGCAGCTGATCGAGCACGCCAAGCAGCTGCTCCCGGCCTGAGTCGCTCGTCTTCGACTCGCTCCCGTGTGGGAAACCCTGTTCCCCCACGAGCCCCCTTCTCCATAGAAACGGGGGAACCTCCCAATCGCTTCGCGCGGGTTTCCAGGTAGGCCCATGAGCTACGACCGCCACCTCGAGCGCTGGACCGTCCATCACCGGACCGGTTGGCTGAACCCGGTCTTCGAAGGGCTCTCGTGGATCGGGGGACAGGGCCTCGTCTGGTTGGTGATCGCTGCCGCTCTGGCGATCTGGTGGCGGCGGCCGTGGCTGTTCTTCCAGGTCGTCGTCGCGGACTTCGCGGCCCAGCTGATCTCGTACGGGCTCAAGGAGGGGATCGGTAGAGAACGACCCCCCGAGGTCTATGCCGCGCCCAAGCCGCTCGTCCACGTGCCACATGACGGGTCGTTTCCCTCCGGGCACGCGACGACCAGCTTCGCCTGCGCGACCATGTTGGCCTTCTCCGCGCCCCGCGCTGCGCCGGCTTTCTTCGTCCTGGCAGCCGCAATTGCCTGGTCGCGCGTCTATGTGGGCGTTCACTACCCGCTCGACGTGCTCGGCGGCGCCGTCCTCGGCGTGCTGATCTCTATAGCTCTTCGCTGGCTGTTAGGAGCCCTGCGCCGATCACGGCGAGAGACGCCAGCAGGCTGATCCAGATCCCGATCCCCCGTCCGCTTGCGGGTAGGAACTCGTCGGGGATGGAGATCAGGCGGATCATCACGAAGATCGTCGACAACGAGCCGAGCGCGATCACGACGAGGCTGTACGGCACGCTCGGCGGCAGCTCGATCCCGGCTTCGCGCAAAGCCACGAGTGCGACCACCGCCAGGCCGATAAAGAAGACGAGCTTGCCGAGGGTCCCGGTGTGCCACCCGATCACCCCGATGGTCGGCCCAACGGAGCCCGAGCCCGCATACCAGTCGGTGAACGCGGAGAGGCTGAGCACCACGCCTGCGATCCAGGTTGCGCGCTCGCCGACCGCGGACATGCCGCCGGGCATGGCCGGAGCACGGCCCGCGGGCCTGCGGCTTACGCCGCCGGGAGAGAGGGGTTCCTCGGACGCCATGGTGGAAGTATGTGCATCTTCGTGGTTAGATTCATACGTTGCCGATCTAGGGGGTCGGGGTGGGGGCATCCCGCGAAGGCCTGACTACAGCCGTCGGCGGTGACGAAATCGAGTTGTTCGCCGCCGGGGAACATACGAAAGGCGAGTTCCGCTGCGCCGACTGCGGATACACGGTCACCGTTTGCCGCGAGCTACCGCTGTGCTCGATGTGCGGCTGCGAGTCCTGGGAGGCGGCGCTCTGGCGACCCTTCGCCCGTGCGTTGGCGACCTCCACCCTCAGTCAGCCCTAAAGCCCAAACAACCTCTGCACCTGATGCCACATGGCGATGCTCAGATAGACGCTGAGCGCGAGCAGAGCGAGGACGATCAGCCAGAAGCGAACGTTTGCGGCCTGGCGCTCGCGGGTGCGCCGCTGACGGGCTTCGCGCTTTGCTCGGTGACGCCGGTATTCACGACGGACGGTGCCCGGGTCGTAGACGGGTACGTCCGGCGGCAACTTCCTTGCGGGCTCCGCCATTCGCGGAAGTTTAGTGGGCCGACCGGCAACATCACCGCGCATGGATTTCGGAGCCCGGCGCGCCTGCCTGTGACCATACTCTCGGGCAGAGGGCGATGAGCATCGACCCGGCGCAGACGAGGGAGGCGGCCGCAGGCTCGACGGCGCTCGAAGCCCTCGCGGACGCGCTACGGCGGCTGGCTCAGGGAAGCTCGCTCGACGACGCGCTGGCGGCGATCGCCGAGGCGGCCGCCTCGGCCACCGGGGCGGAGGTCGCCGTCGTCCGCGTTCTCGACGAGAGCAGCGGCGCGCTCCAAGCGCACGCGGTCTCCGCTTCCTCGACCTCCGTCGCCGCCGAGCTGCAGGGCTCGCGGGTCGCTCCTTCTGCCGACGGTGACGCGCTGCGAGCCGCCGGCTACCGGTTGGGCCTCGGTGTCGCGTTCGAGCTGCCGATCGTGGTCGCCGAACGCGAGCTCGGCCGGTTGCAGCTCTTCCGGCGGGCGCAGGCTTTCACTGCCGAAGAGCGTGTGCTCGGCCGGGTGGCTGCCGAGCACGCGGCGGTCGCGCTCGCCGGGCTCGGGAAAAACGGCAACGGCATTCGGGAGCTCCCCGCCCGAGAGCTGCTGCGGCTGGGCGGTGACGCTCTCGCGACGGGCCTCGACGAGCAGCGCACCGCGCAGGAGATCGCCCGCATCGCCATGCAGGCAACCGGCGCGGTCGGGGCCGTGGTCTGGCAGCTCGACGAGGAGCTTCACCCGCACGTTGTCGGGCGGTTCGGCACCGCCGCAGAGGATGAGCGTGACGTGGTCGAGGCGCTCGCGGCCCGGACGGGTTTCGCCGTCACCCCGGGGGCGTGGGTCATCCAGCTGGGCCACCAGCCTCCCTATGGAGCGTTGCAGCTCCGCTTCGAGCAACCGGTCGTCCGATCGGACGAAGTCCTCGACGCGCTGACGACGTTCGCCGCGCGTGCGGCGCACGCCATGCGCTCGAGCGAGCGCGCGCGGCGGCAGGCGGTCGAGCTCGAGCGCAGCCGGGCGCTCGTCGCCGTGGTCGGCCAGGCGATCGCGCAGCTTTCGCTCGCCCACACGCTCGAGACCGCGATCGACCGGATCGCCGAGCTCCTCGGCGCCGACCGGCTCGCCGTCTACCTGCTCGAGCTGGACGAGGACCGCCTCCTCGAGGCCGCCGGCCGCGGCCTGGCCGGTCCGCACACACGGGTCGCCGAGCGCTTGATCGCGCTCGCCCGTGGGCCACTGCGCGGGCAGGAAGCGATGCTGATCGAGGACGCCAGGGCAGATCTCCGCCTTGCTCCGGTTCGCGAGCAGCTCGCCGAGACGGGAATCGAGGCCGCTGTCGGTCTCCCGCTCCGCGTTCGCGAAGATCTGATCGGGCTGCTTGCGGTGTATCCCCCGAGGGGCCGCACCCTGACGCCGGACGAGCTCGCGCTTGTGACCGCGCTCGCGGCGCAACTCGCGGTTGCCGTCCAAAACGCCCGCCTCCACGAGGAGGTGAAGCGGCGAGATGCCGAGCGGCGCACCGCGCTCGAAGCGGAGCAGCAGGCGTCGCGAACCCTGCGCTCGCTCTACGAGATCTCGCGGACGTTCGCTCAGAGCCTTTCGCTGGACACGACGCTGGAGGCGCTCGTGCGCACGACCGCCGAGCTGCTCGAGCTCGACGCGGTCGGGATTCGGATGCCCGACGAGCGCGGCGAAGCGCTGCTCACACAGACCTTGCATGTCCGCGACGAGCGCATGGCCGAGGCCGTTCGAGCCGTCCTGTTCCGTCCGCAGCCGTTGACGCCGCGGCTTCGCAGCCTCTTCGCGGGAGGGCGCCCGCTGCGGCTCGATCCGCGCATCGCGCGGGAGCTCGGCGGGTCGTACGGGCTGCTCGTGCCCTTCCTCGAGCGGGGCTCGACGACGGCGATCGTCCCGGTTTCGACTCCGGCGGAGGTGCTCGGGACGCTGACCCTCCTCTCGTTCGATCCAGCCCGGCAGCTCCGCGACGCCGACCTCGAGCTTGCGCTCTCGGTTGCCGGCCAGGCGGCGCTCGCGCTCGAGAACGCTCGCCTGTATCAGCAGCAGAAGCGATTCGCGGACACGATGCAGAGGTCGCTCCTGCCGCGGGTCTACCCGAAGATCGAGGGCCTTGAGCTCGGCGACGTCTACGAATCCTCGGCCCGGCTCGATGTCGGCGGCGATGTCTACGACTTCCTCCGTCTCGACGACGGCCGCCTCGCCGTCGTGCTCGGCGACGTCACCGGCCACGGAATCGACGCGGCGGCGGACATGGCGATGGCGAAGTTCGTCTTTCGCTCGCTCGCGAGGGAGCATCCCGAGCCTGCAGACTTTCTCGCAGCCGCGAATCAGGTCGTCGTAGGTGAAGTCGCCGCGCACAAGTTCATCACGATGCTCTACCTCACGCTCGATCCTGCGACCGGCGCAGTCGCCTGCGGGTGCGCGGGCCACCCGTGGCCACGCCTTGTCGGGCCTGGCGGTGCGGTGAGCGTCCTGGAGGCCAGGGGACTCGCGCTCGGCATCGATCCCGGGCAGAGCTACGACGAGCTTCGTGCTGAGCTGCCGGCGGGTGGTGCTCTCGTCCTCTACACCGACGGGGTCATCGAGGCTCGTCGGGACGGCGAGATCTACGGCGAAGACCGACTGGACGCCCTGCTGGCGGCGAAGGGAGGACTGCCGGCCGCGGAGCTCGCGCGCGCCGTCGTCGACGATTGTCGTGTCTTCACCGGCGGCGATCTGACGGACGACTGCGCGGTCGTCGCCATCCGCAGGACTTGACGCCACTTCTTCGCGGCGACCGTGTGCTGCGGATCGCCCATCGCGGCGCCGCCGCGCTCGGACGCGAGAACACGCTCGGCGCGTTCGAGCGGGCCGTCGAGCTCGGCGTGGATTTTCTCGAGTTCGACGTCCTCGATCTCGCCGACGGCACGCTTGTGTTGGCGCACTCGGACGATCTCCTCGAGGTAAGCCACGGCGCGGCGGCCGGTCGCGTTCGGCCACTGCGACTCGCCGAGCTGCGAGAGGTGGCGCCGGACCTGCCCACCTTGGAGCAGGCGCTCGACTTCTTCGCCTCCGCCGGCGTCGGCTTGCACGCCGACGTCAAGTGCGCCAGGCACGGACGCGAGGTGGCCGCGGCGCTTCGGCGGCACGGTCTCGTGGAGCGGGCCGTCGCGAGCTCCTTCTGGACGCGGGCACTGGCCGACCTGCGCAGCGAGGAACCGGGGCTCGCCGTCGGAATCACCTACCCGGAGGACCGGTACGGCCTTGCGCGCCGTCGCTTGCTTGCTCCGCTCGTTCCGCCGGCCGTCGACCTGCTCGGCCGCGCGCTTCCGCGCCGCATCCGAGCTTGGCTGAAGTCGACGGGCGCGAACGCCGCGATGCTCCACTACGCGGTACTCTCGGAGGCGGCGATCGCTCGCTGCCATGCGCTCGGTGCCGCCGTCTGGACCTGGACGGTGAACGAGCCCGAATTGCTGGCGCGGGTGGAGGCGCTCGGCGTCGACGGCGCGATCAGCGACGACCCACGCATATTCCTACAATGATCGCCGTGAGGCGCTGTCTGGTTGCAGGGCTTTTGGTGGTCGTGCTCGCTGCGGGAGGCATGCTCGCAGCGACAGTGGCTTCCGGTGCGGGCCCACTGTCCGTTCTGACGACGACCGGGACGACGACCACGACGACCCCGGCGCAGATCGCCTCCGGCGTCACGATCGGCGGCGTCCTTGTCGGAGGGATGACGGCCGCCGATGCTTATGAGGCGGTCAATCAGTCCTTTTCGCAGCCGCTCTTGCTCGTTGTTCGCGGCCATCGCCTTGCGCCGGAGCCCAGCCAGCTCGGCGCCTCGGCGCGAATCGGCGAAGCGGTCGCCAGGGCAGGAAGCGCCTCGCCCGGCACGCAGATCCCGCTCGCCGTCTCGGTGAAGCGGGCGCGCCTCCACGCGTACGTCGGCTTGGTCGCAAAGCGATTCGACACCCGGCCTGTCGACGCGCAGCTGTTCCTGCGGCAGCTTCGCCCGTGGATCGCGAAGCCTGTCATCGGCTTCGAGCTGTACCGCGACCGGGCGGAGTCGGCGATCGCCTCCGCGCTCTTCGCGAACAAGCGCGGCCCGCTGCTCCTCCGCCAGAAGGTAATTTCGCCGGCGATCACCCGCACGAACTTCGGTCCCGTGATCGTCATCCGCCGGGGCTCCAACCGGCTTCATCTCTATCGGGGAATGCAGCCGTGGCGCGCCTTCCCGGTCGCGACCGGCCAGTCGAGCTACCCGACGCCGCTCGGCCGCTTCCGGATCGTCGTCAAGTGGAAGAACCCGTGGTGGTATCCGCCGAGCTCCCGCTGGGCCCAGGGGCTGAAGCCGGTACCGCCGGGACCGGGCAACCCGCTCGGCACGCGCTGGATGGGGCTGAGCGCCCCGGGCGTGGGAATCCACGGAACTCCCGATGCTGCCTCGATCGGCTACTCCGCATCGCACGGATGCATCCGGATGCGGATCGCCGAGGCCGAGTGGCTCTTCCGCCACGTTCGCATCGGCACCACCGTTTTCATCGTCTCGGCGTGAGGGGACACCCTGCTCGCCTCGCCCTGCAGGCGCTTGCGCTTGCCGGCGTTGCCGGGCTGCTCGTCCTGCTCGTGTGGAAGCTGACGCACGACCCCGGCGGAGGTGTCGCGGCCGAGCTGTCTCAGGGCAAGCGGCCGGCCGCACCGGACTTCACTCTTCCCCGGCTCGACGGGCGTGGCTCGGTCGACCTCGCCTCGATCAAGAAGCCCCGTGTGGTCGATTTCTTCGCTTCCTGGTGTTACACGTGCCCTCACGAGTCGAAACGGCTCGAGAAGTACTCTCGTGAATACGGCCGGCGGATCGCCTTCATAGGCGTGAACACGCTCGATGCCGGAGCCGACGCGAAGAAGTACGTGCGCCGCTATCGCCTCACCTACACGATCGTCCGTGAGCATGGCCGGAAAGTGTTGAACGCCTGGGGCGGGCTGCCGATCCCGCGGATCTTCTTCATCGACCGAAGCGGCAAGGTGATCGGGGAGATGCAGGCCGAACAGGATCTGCCGCGCTTCTTGAAGAAGCTCGCGGTCGACGCATGAGGCGCTTCGCGCCTTTCGTCGTGGCGGCGCTGCTGCTCGCTCCGACCGCCTCGGCGAGCGAGCAGCACCCCACGCTGAACGAGCTCGAGAACGAGATCATGTGCCCGGTCTGCGGGACGACGCTCGCTCAGTCCGACTCACCCGCCGCGCACCAGATCGAGAGCGACATCAGCGCTCGCATAGCCAAGGGCTGGACGAAGAGCCAGATCGAGAGCTCCCTCGTCGACGACTACGGGCAGGAGATCCTGGCGTCGCCCCCCAAGCACGGGTTCAATCTCCTCGCCTGGTTGCTGCCGCTGGTCGGCATCGTCGCCGCCGGCGCGGCACTCGGGTTCGCGGCCTGGCGATGGAGCCGCGGGCGCGCTAAACCCGAGCTGCTGACGGTGCGATCCGTGAACGGCCACGGTCCGATCGATCCGGAGCTCGATCGCCGCGTGGACGAAGAGCTGGCGCGGTTCGAATAATGGCGGGGCAGCTCCCGGTTGCGTTCCTCGCCGGGCTCCTGTCGTTCGTCGCGCCTTGCGTCCTCCCACTCGTCCCCGGCTACCTGTCGGCCGTCTCGGCGGTCGAGGCCGGGCGGCTCGGCGAGCCCGGAACGACTCGGCGCGTCTTCCTCGCCAGCCTGCCGTTCGTCGCCGGCTTCACCGTCCTGTTCGTCGCGCTCGGCGCCGGAGCGGGTCTCGTAGGCAACACGGTCTCGCTGAACTCGACGCGGGTCCAGGCGGTGGCGGGCTTCGTCGTCATCGTCTTCGGCCTCGCCTTCGCCGGGCTGCTGCCCTTTCCCGAGCGCCTCGTCGCTCCGGGCCTTGTCGGCGGTGCCAGGCGCCGCGGCTCCTCGGCCTTGCTCGGGGCGGCGTTCGCGGTCTGCGCCGCGCCGTGCATGGGCCCCGTGCTCGGTTCGATCCTCGTCCTCGCCGGCTCGACGACGACGGTTGCGCGGGGCTCTGTCTTGCTGCTCGCGTACTCGCTCGGCCTGGCGCTGCCCTTCGTCCTCGCCGGTATCGCTTTCTCGCACGTGATGGGGCCGTTTCGCTGGCTCCGCGATCACTACGTCGCGATCCGGACGGTCAGCGGCGGCTTACTGGTCGCGATCGGCCTGCTGCTCTTCTTCGATCGCATCTGGTGGCTGAGCATCGGCTTCAACCGCACCCTCGAAGCGATAGGGCTGCACTGACCACCGAGGAGGGTCTAGCGAAACAGAGTCTGTGCCGTCGGGCCGCGCTGCTCGCCCCCTGGCAGCGTCCTCGGTCGCGTCCATATCTATGGATATGAACGCTCCCTGCGTCCTCCCCAGGGAACGATCATCGCACCCCGACGACGAGCGCCGTTCCGCTAGACCCTCCTAGACGACCGGCGGCGCGAGCTGGAGCGAGCCCGCCTCGACCGTCGCCGCGGCCGCCTCCAGTTGCCGCACAAGGCCGGCGATGTCGACGCGTCCATGCGCCGGCGCGTAGGGCGCCAGCCGACGGCGGGCCTTCTCGAGCTGGCGCTCGCAGCCGACTCGGTTGCCGCGTCCGGCCTGGTACCACGCAACGGCCACGTGCACGAGACCCTGGAGGAAGTCGCGCTCGGTTGCCTCCGCGGCGCGCCAGGCCTCTTCCAGTTCCTCGTGAGCCGCGAAGAACTCGCCGGCCCGAATCAGCTCCAGGCCGCGCTCGAGCGGATCAGCCAAGGCGCTCGCCTGCGACGTCAGACGGCGACCTCGACCTCGCCGCCCTCGACGTTCGCGGCCCGGATCGTCCTGGAGGAATGTTCTCGGCGCGAGCGTCGTTGCGGAACTCCGCCTCGGCCACCAATGGAGGGTAACAACCCGGTGTCGGAGCCTTCGGAAGAAGGATCGAGAGTGTTACTCTCGTCACGTGGAGACGATCCTGCTGGCGGGAGTCGACCTCTACTTTCGCGGCAAGCTCGAAGGGCTTCTACCGGGTTATCACCTGATCACGGTCGACAGCGTCGACCCGCCCGATCTCGTGATCGCGGACATCGGCCGCATCGACCCCGACGAGGTCGCGGACGCCTATCCCGACGTCCCGATTCTCGGTTTCACGAACCACACCGACACCTCGGGATTGCGCCGCGCGCACGAGGCGGGATTCGATCAGGTGGTCGCAAAATCGGCGCTGTCGGAGCGTGCCAAGGACCTCGTCCAGGAGCTGACCGCTCAGTAGACTGACCAGCTCCGATGACCTACATCATCGCCGAGCCTTGCATCGACATCAAAGACCTCTCGTGCGTCGACGTCTGCCCGGTCGACTGTATCCACGAGTTCGAGCGGATCCTGATCATCGACCCCGAGGAGTGCATAGATTGTGGGGCCTGCGAACCGGAGTGCCCGGTCGAGGCGATCTTCCCCGAGGACGCGCTGCCGGACAAGTGGAACGACTTCGTCAAGATCAACTACGCGTACGGCGACGGCGCCGACGTCATCAACTCGCTCGTCGATCAGTACGCAACCGAGCACAACGTCCAGAACCCCCCGCTCGAGAGTTAGTTCTGACGCTCGTCGGGCACAACCCCGGCGTCCACGGAGAAAGGGGTTCGAGATGCCGCGGGAAGCATGGAGCGCGAAGCGCGAACGTCAGTACGAGCACATCAAGGAAAGCGAGAAGAAGCAGGGGCGCTCGACGGGGCGCGCGAAGCAGATCGCGGCCGCGACGGTCAACAAGGAGCGCGCCCGGAAGGGGGAGGCCAAGTCGGCTTCGCCGAGCTCGACGCGTGACATCTCGTCGGGCCGTCGCGGCGGGTTGCGATCCGGAAGCGGACCTGGCGGCCGCACGAAGGACCAGCTCTACAACGAGGCGAAGCGGCGGGGCATCAAGGGCCGCTCGCGGATGAACAAAGCCCAGTTGCAGCGCGCAGTCGCGGGAAAAAGCTCACGCTCGCGGTAGCCCTGCACCGGACAGGTATCGTGCCCCGGTCGTGAGACCGCGCACGCTCGACCACGTCGCGCTCTGGGTCGCAGAACGCGATCCGATCGCCGATTTCGTGACCGCCCATGTCGGCATGCACGTGATCGAGCGGACGGACAAGTTCACGCTTGTCGGCTCGGATGCGCGCCGGGGCAAGCTGACGCTCTTCGAGGCCGAGGGGCCGCGCGAACGCGGAGCACTCAAGCACATCGCTCTCCGCGTCTCGGACCTACGTGCGGCGGTCGCCGAACTGCCGGAGAGCCTGGCGCTCGACGAGCCGCGTGAGGGTGAGGCTTACTTCGACGTCGCCGAGGGCCTTCGGCTCGGCCTCGTAGAGGCGCCAACCGGCGTCGATTACGACCTCGACCACGCCGCGCTCTTCTCGTCCGATCCGACCGCGACCGCACGGGGCTACGAGCGCCTCGGCTTCCGTTATGCGCCGCCCGGTCGATCCGAGCAGCCGCGCGTCGAGGTCGGCGGCGCCTTCGTCGAGCTGCACGACGGCGATCCCGGGGATCCCGAGCGGCCGCTGCTCAACCACCTCGCCGTGCTGGTCGACTCGACGGAGGAGCACATCTCCGAGGCAGAAGAGCTCGGCGTCGAGATCGACGACGTCGTCGATGCGCCTAACACCTACGCGGTCTTCCTCTGGGGCCCCGACCGCGTTCGGATCGAGTACGTGGAGCACAAGGCGACCTTCTCGCTGACCTAGCCCAGGAGAGTTTGGCGACTAGTTGATCGTTGCGGGCGCCGGCATGGCGGGCTTGTGCGCGGCCGCTCGGGCCCGCGAGCTCGGCGTCAGCCCGACCGTGCTCGAGAAGGGCGACCGGCCCGGCGGCTCGATGGCGCTCTCGAGCGGTGTCGTCTGGCGCTACTGCTCGCTGGAGGATTTCCGGCGCGAATGCCCGGGCGGCGATCCGCGCCTGCAGCGGTTGATCTTCGAGAGGCTCGACGACGCGCTCGACTGGCTGGAGTCGTTGGGCGCACCCGTCGTCGGCGCCGAGACGGCGAATCCGCGCACTGTCGGCCGGCGCTTCGACCCCCGCGGCCTTACGGACGCGCTTCTGCGCGCGGCCGGCGACGTCCGCGCGGGACGCGCCTTCGTTGCGGGCGAGAGGTCGGGCGCCGAGGATCCACTCGTCCTCGCGAGCGGCGGCTTTCCCGTGCGACTGGCGCGAGACAGCGGCCTGGCGCTTCGATCGAATCCGTGGAGCGAGGGCGACGGACTCGACTTCGCCTTGGGCCGCGGCGCCGCCGCGACGGCCGGAATGGACGAGTTCTACGGTCGGTCGATGCCCGGACCGCCGGCGGAGTGGGGGGAGGACGACTTCGTTCCGCTCGCGCAACTCTACGGACGTCTCGCGCGCGTGTTCGACGAGAGTGGGGAGGAGATCGCCGTCGACCCGGACGACTGGTCCGAGAACGGCCTCGTCCAGGAGATCGCGCGTCGCGGCGGCCTCGCCTTGTACGTCGTCGACCGAAGGGACCTCGGCCGCGCCACACCCTACGGAACGATCTCCGAGGTGATCGCGCGCGCACGCACCGCAGGGGCGACCGTCGAGGAGCGCGACGCCCGGGTCTCGGTTCACGTAGTCGCGGCCGTGACCCACACGATCGGTGGCCTGGCCATCGACGAGCACACCCGTGTGCTCGACAAAGGCGGCAGGCCGATCGAAGGCCTCTACGCCGCCGGCGTGGACGCCGGCGGCTGGTCGACGGGCGGCTATGCCAGCGGGCTCGCGGCGGCGCTGGTGCTCGGGCTCACCGCAGCCGAGCAGCTTGCTAGCTGACCGGCTGCAGGTAGGCGCAGCGCCGGGGGTCGCCGGGCAGCGGCGAGGTTGCGAGCTTCGACACGCGCATCGCTCCGTCGGCTTCCTCGACCACGTCTCCGACCGCCGGAGGTTCTCCCTGGCGGGGGCGCAGCTCGTAGCCTGTCGGCTTGGAGACGAAGAGCAGATACCCGTTCTCGGTCATGCCGGGCGCCGATACTAGCGACGCTCAACTCTCGCTCTCGGCCGCGTACCCCGGTAGGACGACGCGCACGGCGGTGCCTCCGTTGGCTCCGGCGCCGACGGTCATGTGGCCGTTCAGCGTCCGGGCGCGCTCCTCGATCGCCTCGAAGCTGCGCCGCCGGCGCTCGCCGGTGCCGTCGTCGGAAATCTCGGTAGCAATCTCGCCGTCCAGCTCTTCGACCCGGATCGCGATCCGGGTCGGCGGCCCGCGGCGAATCGCCTGGCTGACCGCCTCGCGGATGATCTGGTAGAGGCCGACCTGCGCCTTCTCGGCCAAGCGGTCTGCCGCGTCGAGATCGAGGTCGATCTGGATCTGATTCGAAAGCCCGACCTGATCGGCGAAGGCGCGGACGGCGGGGCCGAAGCCTTGGTCCCGCAGAACGACCGGCTCGATGTTGAACGAGAGGTCGCGAAGCGAGCGAATCGTCTCCCGGTGGCGCTCGAGTGCCGAAGCAAGCACTCGTCGTGCGTCGTCGAGCCGCTGGGATTCGATCGACCCGATCGCGGCGTCCAGCATCAGCCCGATTCCGGACATCGACTGAACGGGGCCGTCATGGAGGAAAAGTGCAAGCCGTCGCCGCTCGTCCTGTTCCGCGGTGATCAGCTGTTCCGAGAGGCGCGCGCGCTCGGCCTCACGAACCTTCGCCTCAGCGAGCAAGCGTGCGTTCTCCGTAGCGCGGGCTGCGAAGTCGGCGAGCACTGTCGCGCGCACGACGTCGCCGCGGTCGAAGGGTCGATTGCGGGTCAGGCGAAGTGTCGCGATCTCCTCGCCGCGAACCCGCAGCGGAAACAGCACCGACCGCTCGGCCGGCGCCGCTTGTGGTTTTGCACCGGCCGGAAGAATCTGCGCCCGCGCCCGAAAGATGCGCTCGGCTTCTCGTCGCGTCTGCTCGAGGATCTCCGCCGCCTCGCGCGTCTGCGCGATCGTTCCCATCGACTCGACGAGCGAATCGAGGAAGTTCGCCTGGGCGACCAGTTCGCCTTCCTTGACCCGGTGCCGGCGCCGCTCGGCGAAGAAGAGCCAGAAGGCGGCTGCACCGGCGGCCGCGACGGCTCCGGCGAACCCGACCCAGGCAAGCCAGTTCCTCCCGCTGACGAGCCCGACGACCCCAATGGCCGCGCAGACAGCCGCCGGCGCGAATCTAGTCGATGATTGCGTCGCGAAGCGCAATCGCAACGGCGTGCGTCCGCGTGTCTGCCTCGAGCTTCGTGAGGATGTGCCGCACGTGGCTCTTCACGGTCTCCTGGCTGATGAAGAGCCGCGCGGCGACGTCCGCGTTCGACATCCCGTCGGCGAGCAGCTGCAAGATCTCGCGCTCGCGACCGGTGAGCATCTCGTCGCGGGCGTCGCCGAGGAAGGCGGGCATCAGCGCGGGATCGACGAAGCCGTCGCCGGCGACGACCTTGTCGATCGCCTTCAGCAGCGTCTGGTGGGGCGCCTCCTTGAGGATGTAGCCCTTCGCGCCCGACTCGAGCCCGCGGCCGAGCAGGCTGCGCTCGCTGTAGGCGGTGAAGATGAGCACCGCTGTCTCGGGCACCTTCTCGGTCAGGATCTTGGTGGCCTCGAGCCCGTCCATGCCGGGCATGCGGACGTCCATGATCACGACGTCGGGCTTCCGCCGCTCTGCCAGGGCGACCGCTGTGGCGCCGTCGGAGGCCTCGCCTACCACACGAATGTGTGCCGCCCGCGAGAGCGAGAGGCGCAGGCCTTCGCGCACGACCTCATGGTCGTCCACGATCAAACACGTGATCTCGTTGCGTCCCTGCCCGTTTTCCGCCACGGCCTGCCGGATTGTATGCGGGAAATCGGCGCTCGGCTTGCTCACGCCGTTTTAGACCTCCTCGGCCTCGTCTGTGTCACACGGAGACCACACAGCAGCGCCTCTAACGACTCCCTGCGTCAACTCATCGAGCGGCATCACGTGGCTGTAGACGTCGAGCGACATGCTCGCCCGCGCGTGTCCGACCCGCTCGGCGAGTTGCTTCGCCGGCACCTCGTGGCCGTGCCAGAGCGAGAGGCGGCGGTCGCGCAGGTCGTGCGGTGAGAAGCGCGGGATCTCGGCCAGCTTGCACGCCAATGCCATCGCCTTCTCGGCGCCGACGCTGAAGCGAGGGAAGACCCGCCGCTCGGCCGTTCGGTCTTCGAGTGGGGCAGGTTGCGGCGATCGCAGGTTCGAGACGAGTAGCGTGACATCTTCCAGCGTCACCTTCTCGTGCTCCTTGAGAGCCAGCGGGCGGCGAGGCGGCCGAAGGGTTCAGGCTGCTTCCGGGCAACCAGCGCCGTCAGCTCGAGCGCCTCGGCGATCGTCACGCGCCCGATCTCCCGCGCCGTCACCTTCGGCGAGGACGAGGTTGTCCCGTTCCAGCGCCCGCCTGAAGATGCTTCGAGGATGGCCCTGCGAGGTCGAGGTTCCTCCTCCCCGGGCCCGAGCGGCGGCGCCGAGTTTAGGCGCAGTGGAAGCTCTTTCATCGTGATTTCAGGGTGGACTCTGAATCAGCATGCGGACTAGTGCGGATGCACGATGCCCAGCCCTCGCGGAGGCTTGAATCCATGAACGCTGCCACGTTGAAAGATCACTGGCTTCGGGTGCTCGTTGCTGCGGCCGAGGCGGTAGAAGCTGCCGCCCTCGCGCACGCGCTGACGGTGGCCGACTGCACCGCCGAACGGCGGGTGATCAGAGCCGACCGGGAATGGCTGAACCACTTCGACTGGGGACGCGCCTGAGTCCCATCTCTCGGTAGGGGCGGTCACGCTGCGGCTTCCGTCGCTACGTGAAGGCGGCCAAGCGGCGCTTCCCGTCGCCGCTCGAGCCCCTAGCCTGACAAGCGTGCGCCGAATCATTACCGCCGTTGTCGTCGTCGCCCGAGTCGCCGCGCCATCGGACGCCAGTCATTTCCGCTACTCCGCGGCACTTGCCTAGCAGCCAATCGTAGTTACCGAGACGAGCGGAAGATGGCCCCTTCGCCCGTTCAAAAACCTCTTAGAACTCGCTTCAGAATGAGGCCGCCAGTGTCACGTCACAGAAGTGGGGCGGCCTTCCGGCCGCCCCACGTTTGAAGTCGCGCTTGACTGAGCCGCAAGCACTAGCCGATCTCGTTTAGGTCAGCGCCGGGACGATCACATCGCAGAAGAGCGCGAAGCCGCTGTCGAGATCCGGATGCGGCCCGTTCTCGGGCGAGATCGTCTCTCCGAGGAAATCGCCGGTCGTCGCATCGAAAGTGTCGTTGAAGCTCACGAAGCCGGCGTCGCGCGAGAGGATGGGGCCGTGAGGGATCTTCAGCTTCTCCGGGAGCCCCTTGAATGTATTGACGAAGGTGATCGTGCCGTCCCCGTTGTCGATCGGCCCGACTCCGGTGAACTGCTGGGCTACGAAGATCTCTACCGACTTCCCGGTTGCCGCCGACGTGAAGACAGCGTTCTGGCGGAACTCGTCCTTGAAGGTGCCGTCGGCGAACTCTTGGATGTTGTCCATGCCGCGGACAACCGTCGTTCCCGCGATTCCACAGATGTTGTCCGGGAACGTTTCGCTGAAGGTGCCGTGAAACCGGTTAACCAGCGGCGCGGCGGCAGTGCTCGACGCCATGAAGGCTAAGAGGAATGTCGCGACGAGCCCGCTCAAGGCAAACAACCTGCGCATGCTTGTTACTCCCTTCTCCCCCCTGGAGGCGCGATGGTGTCACGGGTTGCAATCCCAAGTCAAGAAAGCCGAGGCAATAGGTGTGACGGCGGAGACCACCGCCAACGGTGGGGGAAACTCGTTGTGGAACGAGTTCTTAGCCCGGTGCATTGATCGCCGAGTCGCCCTCGTCGGCGTGTGCGCGCGGGCCGACGCCGTATCGGCGCCGGCAGATGCGCGAGGCACGGAGGAAGTTGCGGCTCTGCTCGCAAGCGCGCGTTGTCGGGGTCTCGTTCTTCGATTTGGGCCGCGGCGTTGGTCGAGCGAGGCGAGGGAACTATGCCGAGCTCATCGCTTGTGTAGGCAAATGCATGTGCGCCGCCTACAGCCGCAGTGAGAAGGTCACCGACGACGTCTCTTGCAGTGCCGGCTGCCGCCCAGTTCGCCGCAGAACCGGTGGCCAAGGTCGAGGCGTCGATCCCTCCAGGCCGTCGCCCCGGCTGTGACCACGACGCCAGAACGTCGAACGATCTGCAATGTCGGGGCGGCGGCCCTCCCTATCGGTCCACGTGCGTTTATTCACGCCTCCGAAGGCAAGACAGTGCTCTGCTCGCAAACTGAGGCAGAGGGTCGAACAGGCATGGCGTACCCCCCGGGCGCTCGCCTGCACCCCGTTTAGGGAAGCGAGTTGGGGAGGCGGTCATCGTGATGGGGCGTGGCCGCCTCCCGTTTTTCACGGAAAGCCGTTAAATCGCGAGGGCGAGCTGCTCGGCGATCACAGGCGGTTCGGGCTCGAACCGGACCCGTCGCCGATCTTGCACACCGTGCTCTTTCGCCAGCGCGTTGACCTGTTCTCGGATTGGCTTCGTCTGCTCCTTGCCTAGATAGGCGCCACGTCGGTAGAGGCGCTCGTAACGCTCGAGCTCGTCCGGCCAGTCCTGCGCCAGCTGTTCGAGAAAGTGTTCGCGCGTCCCCGGTCGGAGGAAGAGCAGGTTCGCCCAGACCCCGCAGGCGCCGGCCTCGCGGGCCGCTCTGACGACCTCGGCCAGCTGCTCCGGCCGATCCGAGATGCCGGGCAGGATCGGGGCCATCCCCACTGATGCCCGCACGCCTGCATCGACGAGCATCTTCAGTGCGCGCAGCCGCTGGCGCGGATGCGCGGTGGACGGCTCCGTCTTCCGCCAGACCTCCTCGTCCACGGTCGGGATAGAGAAGGTCACCGACACGTTCGCCCGCTTTGCCGCGTCGGCGAGGACGTCCACGTCGCGGACGATCATCGGCCCGCGAGTGATGATGCTGAACGCGTTGTGCGCGTCGGCGAGCGCTTCCAGGCACCCACGCGTCAGCCGGTAGTGGCCTTCGGCCGGCTGGTACGGGTCGGTGGCCGCGCCGATCGCGACCGTCTCGTGGGCCCACGACGCCCGTGCAAGCTCGCGGCGCAAGACCTCGACGACGTTCACCTTGACCCTGATCGAGCGGCCGTAGCGGTCGTCCGACGGCCGTTCGGCGCGAAGCTCGAACGCCCGCACGTAGCAGAACGTGCAGCGGTGTACGCAGCCCATGTAGGGGTTCAGCGACCAGTCGAACATCATCCCCTTGACCCTGTTCAGGGCGCTCTTGCATGGCTCTTCCCGGTACTCGGCGCGCATGGCGGGATTATACGAACGCGCGTTCGTATAGGCCAACCGGACCCGCCGCTACACTCACTCGAGACCTTGGACGACGACCCGCATAGTTCCACGCCGGCGCGGGCCGGGACGGGGACATGACTCTCACGCTAGAGCTCCTCGGCGTTGCCGGGCTGATCCTGCTGAACGCGTTCTTCGTCGCCGGCGAATACGCGCTCGTCACCGCGCGCAGGACGAAGATCCAAGAGCTGGCCGAGGAAGGGAACCGCCGTGCGCGGGCCGTGCAGCGAATCGTCGCCGACCCGCCGCGGTTCATAGCCGCGATGCAGCTGGGCGTCACGCTCGCAAGCCTGGGTATCGGTGCCCTCGGCGAGCAAGCGCTCGCGCGTGCGTTCGATCCGCTGCTGGCGACGGTGCTGGCCGTGGCGATCGCGTTCCTGATCATCACCTACCTGCACGTGGTCGTCGGCGAGCTCGTGCCGAAGGCGGCTGCCCTCCGCTACTCGGAGCAGATCGCGCTCGGAGTTTCCGCGCCGGTGCGCGCGTTCTTCGTGATCGCGCAACCGCTGATCTGGATCCTTCAGAGCTCGTCCGAGTTGATCCTGCGCGGCCTCGGACTCGAATCACCGGGCGATGAACGGGAGGCGCTCTCCGAGGCCGAGCTCCGCATGCTGCTGGGGCGAGCGACCGAGTACGGCGAGATCGAGCGGGAGGAGCAGGAGATGCTCTACAAGGTCTTCGACTTCGCCGACAAGGAAGTCGCGGACGTGATGGTTCCGCGCCCCGAGGTCGTTGCCCTCTCGATCGACCTGCCGCCCGAGGAATGCCTGGCGGCGGTGATCGAGTCGCCGTATACCCGGTATCCGGTCTACCGCGAGACGCTCGATGACATTGTCGGCACATTGCATGTTCGCGACCTCTTCTCCGCGCTCAACGACCAGGGCTTCGCGAACGTTCACATCGAGGAGCTTCTACGGCCCGCCTACATCGTCCCGGAGACCAAGGACCTTGCCGCGCTGCTTGCAGACTTCCGACGCACGAACTTCCACATGGCCGTCGTCGTGGACGAATACGGGACGATGGCCGGAATCGTCACTCTCGAGGACCTGCTGGAGGAGATCGTCGGCGAGATCGAGGACGAGTTCGACCTTCCCGACGAGTCGGTCGAGCATGTCGACGACAAGACGGTTCGCATCGACGGCACCTTCCCGATCGACGACTTCAACGAGAAGTTCGAAATCGAGCTGCCGATCGAGGACTACCACACGGTTGCCGGCTTCGTGTTCGGCCTGCTCGGGCGCGCGGCCGCCGAGGGCGACGAGGTCGAGTACGACGGCGTGCGCTTCAAGGTAATCGAGGTGGAGGGTTCGCGAATCGAGAAGCTCGAGGTTCAGTTCGTCGAGCCGCCGCCGAGCGAGCAGGATGAGCCGCGTGAGGAAGAGCGCGCCGCGGCCGAAGGCTGAGGGACGGTTAAGCCCCGGTAAAGCACCTATCGGGACCGTGCGGGGGTGCGTATGCTCGCACAGGAAAACCGTTCCATTCGTCTACAAGGAGCCACATGCTGAGACTGAGGGTTTCAATCGGGGTCTTGCTCGCCGCCGTAATCGTTGTGCTGGGGGCGACGTCGATCGCCCTGGCGCACACGCAAGCCGCGACGGCGACCACGGTGACCGTGAAGGCGACCGAGTTCAAGTTCACGCTCTCGACGAAGACAGCGCACCACGGTGTCGTCATCTTCAAGGTCACGAACAAGGGCAAGATCCCACATGACTTCAAGATCGCCGGCAAGAAGACGCCGAAGCTCGGCCACGGCAAGTCGGCGACGCTCAGGGTCACCTTGACCAAGGGAACGCACAAGTACATCTGCACGGTCGACTCCCATGCCTCCTTCGGCATGAAGGGATCGTTCAGGGCCACCTAGGCGAGCTGGATTCTCGAGATGCGGCCGCCTTCGATCGTGAAGGCGGCCAGGTCTCCCGTTCCGAGCGAGAGGATCAGATACGGCCGGCCTTCCCAGAGGCCGATGTTTTCGACGTCCGTGCGTGACGGTCGCGCCGGGGCGGACACGTGAGAATGGAAGACCGCAAGCCCGTAGCCGTCGTCCTCGAGGAACCAGACTTCCGGATCGACCTCGAGCTCGAACCGGTAGGGCGACGAGGCGAGGTTCCGGCCCGGTTGATAGCGCTCCGCCTCGCCGTCGCGGAGCAAGACCAGGCCGCACGCCTCGTTCGGCGCCTCGGAGCGGGCGTGTTCTTCGAGGGCGGCGCGGACCTCGGGGCCGATCACCACCAGAGGTCGGCCTCCATCTCGCCTTCCACATCGTCGGCGTCCCAGAAGGATGCGGAGAGGTATTTCCAACCGGCGTCGGCGAGGATCGCGACGACAACGCCCTCGTCCAGCTCGGTTGCGAGCCTGCGGGCGACGTGGACGACTGCGCCCGCTGAGACACCGGCGAAGAGGCCCTCTTCAGCGAGCAGAGCCCGAACGCCGACGACGGCGTCCCCGTTCGAGACGAGCAGCTTCCGGTCGAGCTTCGAGACGTCCAGGATCGCCGGCACGTAGCCGTCCTCAAGCGAGCGGAGACCCATCACCGGATCTCCGGGCAGGGGTTCGGCCGCGGCCACGACGAGCTCCGGGAAGGTCTCGCGAAGACGTCGGCCGGCGCCCATCAGCGTGCCACCGGTGCCGAGCCCCGCCACGAGGACATCAACCCGATCGAGCGCCGCAGCGATCTCGGCGCCGGTGCCGTCGTAGTGTGCCTGTGGGTTCGCGGGGTTCCCGTACTGGAACGGCATGAAGTAGCGAGGTTCCTTCGTCGCCAGTTCCTGCGCCAGACGCACGGCGCCGTTCGACCCTTCGGATCCAGGCGATTCGACGATCTCGGCGCCGTAGAGGTGCAGCAGCCGGCGGCGCTCCTCTGTCACGTTCTCGGGCATCACGCATGTGAGCCGGTAGCCCTTCAGCTTCGCGACCAACCCCAGCGCGATGCCGGTGTTCCCGCTTGTCGGCTCGAGCAGCTCGCGTCCAGGCTCGAGGTCGCCGCGGGCCTCGGCGTCCTCGATCATCGCGAGCGCGACGCGGTCCTTGGTCGAGCCGGTCGGGTTCTGCCCCTCGAGCTTCGCGTAGAGCCGGACCTCGGGCTTGGGGCTCAGCCTCGGAAGCTCGACAAGCGGAGTGCCGCCGATCAGGTCGAGCAGACTCCGCGCTGCCTGCACGGACAGTCCCTCCCGCAAGGCGGGACTGTCTCGGTTCTCAGGCAATCGGGGCTTGTCCGCCCGCCATCGCCGGCAGCAGGATGACGGTGTCGCTTTCGGCGACAGCCGTCTCGTAGCCGTCGCGCGTGCGGATGTCCTCGCCGCCGACGTAGACGTTCGCGTACTCGAGCTGGCCCTGGAGGCCCGGGAAACGGGAGGTCAGGTCGTCGAGCAGGTCTCGCACCGTGTCGCCTTCGACGAGCACCTCGCGCTCGCCGCCGGTCTCCGGGCGCAGGGTGGGCGGGATCCGGATGACACTCATGTGCGTACGGCCGGACTGCAGAACTCGGCGTAGTCGATGTACTCGGAGATCGTCGGATTCTCCCCGCAGACCGGGCAGTCCGGGTCGCGCCGGAGGGCGACTTCGGTGAACGTCGTCGTCAGCGCGTCGAAGAGCAGCAGCCGGCCGATCAAGGGCTCGCCGATGCCGAGTGCGAGCTTGATCGCTTCGCTCGCCTGCAACGAGCCGACCACGCCCGGAAGCACACCGAGCACACCGCCTTCGGCGCAGCTCGGCGCGAGCTCCGGTGGCGGTGGCTGCGGGAAGAGGCAGCGATAGCACGGACCTTCCTTCGGCTTGAACACAGTGGCTTGTCCCTCGAAACGGAAGATCGATCCGTGCACGAGCGCGATGTCGTGCCAGACCGCGGCGTCGTTGACGAGGTAGCGGGTCGGGAAGTTGTCGGCGCCGTCGACGATCACGTCCCAGTCGTCGCCGAGGATCCGCTCGATGTTCTCCGACGTGAGCTGCTCCTTGTAGGCCTTCACCTCGACGTCGGGGTTGAGCTCGCGGATCGTCCGCGCGGCCGACTCGACCTTCGGCTCGCCGAGCGAGGCGGTCGAGTGGAGAATCTGGCGCTGGAGGTTCGTCTCGTCGACGACGTCGGCATCGATGATCCCGAGCGTGCCGACACCCGCGGCAGCCAGATAGAGCGCCGCCGGTGAGCCGAGGCCGCCGGCCCCGATCAACAGGATCCGCGATTGGAGCAGCTTCAGCTGGCCTTCCTCGCCGACCTCAGGAATCAGGAGGTGGCGGCTGTAGCGCATGCGCTGCTCGGGGCCGAGCGCCCCGGCCGAGACCTCGAGCGGATAGCCGCGCCGCTTCCAGTCGTTGATCCCGCCGGAGAGCGAGACGACCTGCTCGTAGCCGAGCTCCTCGAGCGTCTTGGCAGCGAACGTGGAGCGATTCCCGGCCGCGCAGTAGGCGACGATCAGCCTCTGCCGGTTCGGCACGGCTTGCTCGACCCGAGACTCGAGCCAGCCGCGGGGAAGGTGGACGGCGCCGGGGATGTGGCCCTCGTCCCATTCCTCGCGCTCCCGCACGTCGAGAAAGAGGGGCGCATCGCCCTGGTCCCGAAGCTCGCGAGCGCGTCCGGCGTCGATCTCGTCGATCTGCTCCCTGGTCTCCTGGAGAAATTCGCGGTACGACGTCATTGCTTTCCAATTTATAGCGACTTGCTGCAGGCTATCGTCGGAACGTGGACGCGCGAAGACGCACGTATCTGCTCGTCGCGCTCGCCGCCGTCGGCGCCGCCGGACTCGTGGTCGCCACGGTCGCGTTCACGCGGACCAGCACCGGCGGACCCGGGTCGCCACATGGGCAGACGACCACGACCACGCGCGGCCGGGCACCGGCGCTCGTGCTCGATCTCGGCGTCCGTACCGACCCCGAGGCCGTCGCTCTACGGCGCGCGAACCGGCTTTATTCGGCGCGCAAGCGGGCGGCCGCCGGAAAGATCTTCGCGCGCTACACCTCGGTGCAGGCGCAAGTTGGAGCCGCGCTCGCGGCGTGGCCGAGCGGGACGGTGGCGAGGCT
>Ga0126310_10000033_pt1 | contig 36958 bp, 38 predicted proteins | sample Plot60_FD_92540 | JGI IMG/M metagenome (GOLD analysis project Ga0126310, IMG submission 92540) | Serpentine soil microbial communities from UC McLaughlin Reserve, CA, USA - Plot60 | ecosystem: Environmental > Terrestrial > Soil > Grasslands | place: USA: UC McLaughlin Reserve, Lake County... | reverse complement strand
TTGATTTGAAACCTGGATCAATAGGTCCATCAACCTTTGAATAATCTGTACCATTTCCGGTTAGAGAAATAGTAGTTAGGCCGCCGCCGGATGATGATGCACCGCCTGTTCCTTCTACAGCTGTAGCTGCAGTTGGAGCGGGGGCAACAGGAGGTGGTGCAGCTAAACTAGGTGTAGTTCCAGCTGATACAGAAGGAGTCGCACTCCTTGGCTTTGGATTCATAGCTCCTGGAGTTAACTCTTCTAGCTTCTTTATTGCAGCATCAACAGAAAGCTTTTCAGACTTTTGATAGTGAGCGACTAGCTTATCGCCAATCTTTGAGTTTCTAATTATGGTGTCTATGATCATCTTGGCATTGTGGTCGGCTTTGTATCTGTAATTTGTTACCCAGTAGGGATCGCCAAAAAACTCCAATGGCTTGAGTTGATAAATTACATCCACCACTTCTCCAGTTACTATTTCGACAGTAACATAGAGCGATGCAGACAACTTTTCATGTGTTATGGGATCCTCGCTATCTTCAGACCATGTATGAGTAACATAAATTCTATCTGCATACGTATCAACTTTGAATCCAGACTTCTTTAAATCGTTAGCGATACTTGATATATCAGAATTGTCCGTAATTTCGACAGGGATCCTAAATAGCCCCAGCCTACTGGCGTGCAACGGAAATACACCTCTTTTTGCAACTCCAGACAACATGACCCAAACTCGATCTCTAAGAAGTGCGGACATATTCTCACCAATTCTGTAATTGGATACAGGCTAAAAGGCTTTCTATTATAGTTAACTTCTAGTCATCTGGACAGGTCAATTCCCTAATAGCTTTATACCTGGATTCCAATTCCTCAGCAATTTCAGAAACGCGTTGCAAAGAGTAATTCGATTTGGGAAAATACCATCTGATCCCTATTCGATGCCCAATACCATCTATATCATATATCATTCCCTTTTCCGAGTTTACTCCGTATTTATCATCATAACTATATTCTCGCACTTCCAAACCTCTCTTGGTTTTATCTTCTAATACAAAATCAGAATGACCTTTTTCGTAAATCTCGTAAAATTGGCCCTTTTTTAAGGGGATACTAGCTGGCTCCATTAATCCTTGTCACTTATAATGCCTTTTATTTTCCAATTGGATTACCTATCATGTTGCCCCACTCTGTCCATGAGCCGTCGTAGTTACGTACAGAAGGGTATCCAAGAAGATATTTTAGTACAAACCAGCTGTGTGATGACCTTTCGCCAATTCTACAGTAAGCGATTATCTCTTTATCAGGGGTTACTCCTTTTTCTTCATAAAGTCTTTTAAGTTCATGCACATTCTTGAAAGTTCCATCTACATCATTTACGGCTTGTGCCCACGGAATATTCTTTGCGCCTGGTATATGCCCTCCTCTTTGTGCATGCTCTGTTGGATATTCTGGTGGAGCTGTGATTTCACCGGAGAATTCCTTCACTGAGCGAACATCGACAAGTACGTTTTCACTTAATCTTTCGAGAGCTCTCTTAACATCTGGCAAGTATGCACGAATACCCTCGTTAGGAGGTTGGGCAATATATTTTGAAGATTGCACCGGCGGCTCATCTTTTGTATACTCTCTTTTCTCCAACTCCCATTTCTTTCTGCCGCCATTCATTATCTTGATTTTCTGGTGGCCATAGTAGTTAAATACCCAAAAAGCAAAAGCCGCAAACCAGTTGTTAAAGTCCCCATAAAGCACTAGTTCGGAGTCCGGAGTGGCTCCGACTCTGCTCATAAGGGATTCGAATTCACTTTTGTTAATTATGTCACGGCGTTCCATATCGTTGATATCCTTTTTCCACCAGACCAGATAAGCGCCAAGGATATGACCCTGTTTGTATGCATTTTCGGGATCATAATCGACTTCAAGGATTCTTAAACTTTGGTTCTGTAAATTATTTGCTACCCACTCAGTTTCGCACAAGACTTCCGGATGATAATAAGTATTACTTGACATAGTCTCTGAGTGTCTTAAGATCTACTACCTAATATATTTGTGATATGGGGACCCGATTGGGAAATTTGGAATATCAGAAATGTATCTATCTTACCGATCGATTTGTTTTTACTTTGTTTGTAACCCAAACCAAGATTATTTTTTCATTCTTTCACCAGTTTAGTTCAAAGCAATAAGAATTTTTATGATAAGCGGACGCAAATCTTGTGCGTGTAAGCGCCATGTTTAAAACACTTAAATTATCAGAACCTGGGCATAACAAGGTGGGCCGGTAGTTAAGTCTGGTAGAATACCTGCCTTGCATGTCAAAGTTGTATGGCAGAGGAGACGTAGGTGGTCGTGGGTTCAAATCCCACCCGGTCCATTACATAACAAGATACCGTTAGTGGATAACAGTAATCCATAGCAACAGAGAATACGCTATGATTAATAGCAGAATGCTATTTTTCCTACACTATAAGAAGAACTAACAAGTTCTAAGAAAATGCAACTTGGTACTGTCGAATCACGCAAATTATTTTTTTATTTGTGCAGTTAATATGATTAGAATTCTCGACTGCATTATATCCAGAGCCATCGTACGGCAGCATATTATGAGATAGGCATTCTGCTTTTTCTATAATTCTTAAATTACTATTAATGTATTGATCTACCTGTCACCACATTGTTGACTACTAATCTTCTTTACAGCAGTATAGTAAGACAGCAGGAACAAATAGCAAAAAAGATCATTACTAAAGACAATGAAGGCGTTAAAATAAAGTATGTGTGCGGAGTAGATGTTTCATATAAGCACAATATTGCCTACTGTTCCGCAACAGTAATTGACAAAGATAGCCTCAGTGTAGTTGAAAGTGCAAACACGATCACTGTAGTAGATCAACCATATATCCCAGGCCTCTTTATCCTAAGGGAGTACAAGCCAATAATAAATGTGCTACAATTGGTGAAGAAAGAATTCCAGATTTTGCTTGTCGATGGACATGGAGTCCTGCATCCTAGACGATGCGGCCTAGCCTCTTACATAGGGGTAATGATAAATAAACCTACAATTGGCGTTGCAAAATCTCTGCTTTGCGGTTTCGTTAGAAAAGATAAATCTATAGAATTTGGTGGAGATGTTCTCGGATTCCAAATACTAAGTTGCGATAAAAAGCACATCTATGTAAGCATAGGTCATCAAATTAGCTTAGGAACAGCAGTAAAAATTGTCAAGGAATTAACTAGAATAGGTCAATGGATCCCTGAACCTTTGCGTATAGCAGACATAAGTTCTAAGCGATTACGCCAATGCGGTACGATTTGAATATTATTATGGTTTATCCGCAAGGATTAAGTTTAGGAGATTACAATATTACATATTGTCATTCTTCGGTGGGACTCCAGATCAGAAAGTAGATAAAAGCAAGTATCAACATCTTACCATGAGTATAAAGCAGACGGTATTGGAAAGAGCACGGCATCGTTGCCAAAAGTGCCAAGTTAAATTTAGTGCTAGTATTCATCCTCATTTTGAACATATCAATGGCTCTTTAAAGGACAACCGCCCAGTCAACTTGCGTGCATTATGCCCAAAATGTTTTAAATTGGTTGAAAAAAAGGAAAATCGCAAAGGGATGGTTGATAATATCCGAAACTTATTCGGATCCGTATTAAAAAAGTAAAAATGAATTGCTAGTCAAAGAACGATGTCTGTAATAAACAGAGGTCAGTAAGAGGTTACTAGAGAAAGTTTAAGAATAATGACTGATGGTCTTTTCTATGACATAATGCGGATTTCTACTACTACAAGAAGAAAATGGGATACTCTGGAACACAATGGGATAGCATTTCCTCCAGAATATCAACCGAGAGGAATAAGTATCATTATACGTGGTGAAAACCTAATGCTCAACCGAGACCAGGAAGAGATGGTGCATGCGTGGGCAAGTAAAAAGGATACTCACTACGTGCATGACTCGGTCTTTCAATCTAATTTTTTAAAAGACTTTAGCAAGTTGTTACCTGTAAAGTTCCAAGATATTTACAATATCAAAGACATCGATTTTTCAGAAGCTTTTAGGCTCATTGATCAGGAAAGAAAAATCAAAGAAGCTGAAAAAGAAAGAATCCGTAACCTGCAGCCAGAGGAGAAAAAGAAACTATCATTATCTAAAAGGGAAGAGAGAGAAAAATTGAAGGCAATATATGGTAAGGCTCTCATTGATGGTACCGAAGTAGAAATTGCCAATTGGTTGGTTGAACCGCCTGGTCTTTTCATGGGAAGGGGACAGCATCCATTACGAGGTAAATGGAAGCCACGTATAATGCCTCAAGAGGTTACTCTTAACCTTGGAGAAGATGCACCGGTACCAGAAGGCCCATGGAATAAGATTGTTCATGATCACTCGTCCATGTGGATTGCTACATGGATGGATAAATTAACCGGTAAAAGAAAGTATGTTTGGTTACATGATTCATCAGCACTCAGACAGAATAACGACAAGGAAAAGTATGACAAGGCAGCAAAACTCGGCAGACATATAGACAAAGTTCAAAAAGGAATCATTAATAGGATGCTTAGAACCAAGGACAATAACCAAAAAAAAATTGCAACTGTGTGTTATCTCATATTCAAACTTGCAATGAGAGTGGGTGATGAAAAAGATCCGGAAGAAGCCGACACTGTGGGTGCCTCAACACTGCGAGTGGAACATATCAAGTTCCCAAATAAGGATGGTAAGCAGTTTATAGAGTTTAATTTTTTGGGCAAAGACAGTGTCCCTTGGCAAAAAACACTCGAAGTTAATTCTGAAGACACCAGGGGCCTTCACCACAATCTTAGGTTATTTATGAATGGAAAGGATATTGGCTCGCATATTTTTGATGGCATCACATCTGGAAAGGTAAATGCATTTTTACGTAGTGTTGACCCAAAAAATGTGCCTGGCCTAACAGCAAAGGTATTCAGAACATATATTGCAACAAAAACATTAAGAGAGTCCTTAATAATAAATCCACCAATCATCGTAGATAGTAATTCGTCACAGGCAGAGAAAATATATGTTGCCAAAATTGCAAACCTTAAGGCCGCTATTACTTGCAATCATAAAAAGGGGATAGACCCAAGAAATCCTGCGAGCAAGAAGACATTAGAAAGGTTTGAGGAATCAACCAAAAGAAAACAAGAGACAATTGAAAAGCTGAAAAATGAAATAGCGGCAAAGAAGTGGAAGACTAAAGTTCAGAAGAAGAAGTTAGAGGAGAGGTTGAATAAAGTCGAGATGCAGCTCAAGTTACAAATAGAAACACGCGATTATAACCTTGGGACATCCTTGAGAAACTATATAGATCCTAGAGTTATGAAAGATTGGCTTAACTATGTCGAACTTGATTGGAACTCAATCTACACTTCAACGCTACGGCGCAAATTCAAATGGGCTGAAGATTATCGTAAGCAAGACCCAAGTGAATTTCATTCGGCATTGGAAGCTCCCACTGAACAGCTTGCAGTAGTGCAAGAGGAGACTCACAATCTTGTCAAAAAATAATGCTTAACCGATGCAAGACAAGTCATACTAATTAGGGTGTTAACATCATTGCTTTACTCATTGCATCAGTCAAAGCGATTACTTCAGCAAAAAATCGTACTTCGATTTTACTTTCTGAGAAGTGTCAAATATAATTGATTTAAGTTGTTAATTCAATGCTGGATTTGCCAACTCCGGACATTGTTAACTAATATCCTACAATATCTAGTCTCAGATATTTTTATGCCAACATCAGAATATAGAAAAAACAAAAAACCATTTTGCAGTCTTTTTGCTACTTACATAGACAACAGCCAGCCTGCCTATTCGCCTTTTAGAAGGTTTGTAACCACATTCATAAATTCAGATTCAGTCATGGGAGGAATGTTTGCAATCTTGACGTTATGTTGAATGTGCTCTGGCGCTTTATATCCCAACAGTGGTGCAATAATGGATGGACTCGATCGTATTATCTGAACAAGCTTGGCTACTTGATCTGATATACCCATATAATCAGGGATTTTAGCCCTAAGCAACCTGCCTTGAAGTAGCGGAGCGCTGGCAAAGACCTTCACATTCAACAACTTTGCGGCTTCAAGTATGTTCAAATTCTTGTTGGATCCTACGGACTGGCTTTTTAGCAACAATGCTTCGCTATATGCTAAATTGTATGGAAGTTGAACAAATCTAAATCCGTGTTCGCTGCCACCAACCTTATGCGCTAGACTAACCACTTCTTCTAAAGAAAGATACTCGTTGTTATTACGTTGCACTCTGAAGCAAGTCCATGTGGCCATCCCATAATAACGAATCTTGTTACTTGATCTGTATTTTTCATACACTTCAAAGACCTTTCCAAGCATCTCCATAAATTCTTCTCTGTCAACATCCTGGTGCCAACTTTCGAATGCATTATGGATATACATCAGATCGATAGTACTTAGGTGCAGATTCGTTAGAGATTTGTCAATGCATCTTTCGATGTAACCAGGATTCATAACGTGATAGCCAGAACTAATATCATTTGTTCCAATAATTCCTGTGGATATATACATCCTATGAATATAATCTATTATGTCAATAGTAGGAAACTCTCCATCATTTGTGATGTATCCGTTCTTGCTAGAAACGAAGACCTGATCTCTTGATACGATTTCATCCTTGGCCAAGCGTAATAACGCCTTGCCTATGCTTCTTTCAGATCTCATTGCGCGATAATTGATTGCCGTATCTACCACATTCACAGCACCGGATCGAATAGATTCATAAACCGCATCTTCAACGGCTCTGTCATCTTCTGCAGTTGGTTGGCCCAGGTAGGTACCAAGCCCGATACTTGATAAATGCAATCCATCGAAATTACGGAAGTGACTAAAAGGTATTCGTTTTCGTATGGCGCCCTCAGCGAATTTTTTTGTTCCTTCACTAGTCGCACAACCATCTAAATGTATATATGTACCAGTCATAAATTTCCAAGTACCATATATTCAGCTAATTTTAAGCTTAACGTTTCTGCGAAGCGTATTTGGAGCTTGCTAGACCTAAACAAAAATTTTACAACGCAATATTGTCAGATCCATTAAATAAGCCAAAGATGTTATCTTTCCTCAAACCAGTGACCGTGAGGTCTGTATGTATCAAGTCAAAGTTCTGGTTACTAACTCTGAAATTAGACGGCTATAAGCCTTTTGGGAACTGGTACGTCGACGGAATTTTAGAGGGAGGTCTGCCAAACACTATGGCTATTTGATCATGCTCTTGAATGTTGATGTTCCTATAATTTGCCTCTCCATTTATTTTATTTCCATTGACGTACACTGCCATGACATTTGTTGCATTAGCAGTGTTATCGAATATTTGTACATTGCTGAATTGCTTCTTCCAAATATCAAAGAATTGTCCCAGCGTGAAATTTCTGGTCACCGGCGACTCTATATGTATAACCCCAGCATCATCGTGAGTATGTAACCAATAAATGCATTTACCAGGAATGATACCGATTTGAGATGGCACCGTGTAAGGCTGCCCATCGATAAATATGTCAAGATGCGCATGATTATGAAATACAAGTTGTTCAGCAGCATTGCATTGTATGCCGTCTATTGTCTGTGCAGATGCGTTAGAGCTGGACAGGAATTTAGAAGACGCCACAGCAAGGCCAATACCAATTGCTGCTGCTGCTATCAGACCAATCACTATGAATTTCTTGATTTTCTTTTCCCTTGCTACTTTGCTACCACGATTTCGACGGTCTTTTGGTTTCATACAGTATAGCAGCTGTTAAAACAGCACAGCCTATATTTATATTAATTATATGACTTGTACAGCATATGATGGCACAATTTGTCACTAGTCGACATTTCCAACTTAGGTTACTGTTAGCATAGAAGGTCAATAGATAAATATCAACCTAAAATATCAAATAAGTTGTGAAGACTCTGCTTATTCATGAGCAAACATATGCTAGGCTTACTTCGGTACTTGAAGACCTAATGCATTCAACAAGGCGCGATATTAACTATGATGATATCATTAACGAACTAATCGACACATACCAAGAGAACAAATGGGGACACATTGGTGCTGATATAGGTGGTGGCTAGCTCGAACCTGAGACTATAATAAAATTCAATGGCACTTTTTCCGGTTTGCAATACGAGAATATAGTTTAAAGTATACGAGCGACTGTAAGAGCTTATGAATATTGTAAAGATTGTGAAGTCAGGAGACGAATTCACATCATATTTCTATGATGAAGATCTCAATCTGATAGAATCAAAATCATTTTCAGACAACTATACAACGAATTTTTATCTTCAGACGCTGCCAAGGAAATTCAATACCACAAAAACGCTGATAGTAGTAGAAGATAAGGGCAGAAACAGAGTTGATATGCTACTTGCAAAAGATGAAAACTCTTTATTTATCCATTAGTGTTCATTCGCTTTGTTATTGTACTATTCTTTCCGTTCTTATCATGCTTGGGCTTTCTGCCTACCTCTGGATTGGCCTTGTTGCGATCTATAAAATTCCTTTTCGCTGCTGCGACTCTCATTACACTGTGGCAAATTGGACATTCAGCCCATTTATGTCTTCCAAAATATTGCCATTCAAATGAACACTTTCCATAAGTACATCTGAGCCTAATTCCTCTACCAGGTCCCTTTATCCAGTCATCTTGCAAAGGTTTGCGAGATCTACGTGCCGAGCGTGGCATATTTTTGTTTGACGACGAATTGCTCGAGATGTATTCAATCATAGATAATAACCGGATGTTTCTAATCTACTAAATGAATATATACTTATAATAAGTTAATATGAAATCATCAATTTCTAATTATCAGTTTTTTAATGCTTTCCTGTTAACTAGGCTTAATCAAAATATATTTCAGCTTTTGCAAGGCTATCTTTGTGTTACGCACCGCAATCAACTGAACAATATCTAAACAAGTGGTCAACTCCTGTATAGTATATACACTATATTATGTTAGGAGAGATCTGAATTCTTGGGCAAACGACAGTTTACCATTCAAACGAACAAGGAGACAATTCCGGTCGAGGGACAAGCACACAGAAACGTAGCGATAAAGTACCTGATGAAAAGACGTAGATCGCTACTTATGACGAGAGATATACAAAAGGTAGAGAACTTATATTCTAATCTGCCCCATACTGTCAAAATTATTGGAAAGCAAATTACACGTTCATATATTGTAAACTGGGAGAGACAAGGAGTAGAAGATTATCAAGGTGCGCGTTTTGTATTTACCATACACGAGGAAAATCAAGAAACTAATTAAAGCACTATCAACAAAATCTGTAACCCTTTCAAGTGGCAACTTCACCTAAGACGAGAGAACGATATCATATTCATTCTTATCTCTAGCATATACTAGCGTAATTATAGAAATTTATCTTCAGAAAAGCCAACCACCTGAAGTAACATTAACGAAATTGAGGATACTCAATGGCTTGCCTTTCGTTGCAACCAAAATGTCGTGTAGATAAAGAGCAGTACGTAATTTTAATAGCTCTATGTAGGAGATAAATAGATCACTGATTCAGGAAAAATGTTCTGTAATCTTTGACGGCGATTCAGGGTTACCGAAGTCATCCGAAAATGCTGAATATAACTTGATTCTCTGTCCGTGCTTTATCCGTACATCCGTTATAGGTCTTATAGCGCTTTTATACTCATCCTTGAGTGCTATCAACTCCTCTGCTAATCTATCGGTCAACAATATATGAAAGTTGTCGCCTATATCCATAACCCGACGAGCAAGTATGATTCCCGGACCCCATACGTTTTGATTGTCCCTTATGTCGTTCACAACAAATACTGGACCGGAACCTAAACCTATCCGAACGCCTATTGTTTCTTCATTTGCCTTGCCGCGGTTGTATGCTCTAAGTTTTCTATGAAGCTGTATGCTAAGCTGAAAAGGTAACTCTGGGTTCAAGAGGAACCCTATGGCCATTCCATCGCCGGTTGGAAGTATGATTTTCTTGTCCTTGGGTGTTCTCTCATATGCTTGACAAGAGCCGATCATTTTGTTGAGGATTGCAATTTTTTCCATCTGTTTCTTAACAGACAATGAGGGATCGGAAAGACTAACAATATCTATAAAGAAAAAGTTCACATTTACGACTTCTGACGGCAGGCCGATTTCTGATATGTTAGAACCGTACACACCTGAAAGTTTCTTATATGTTTCTACGCAACTTTGACTATCGAACGTGAAGTCCGAGTCCAGTATTGGTCTCCCGAAAATCAATTTTCCACACAACATGCATGTTGATAAAGAGGACTGATCAGCAAATGTCAAGGTGCCATCATCAGAAATTTTAAAATTGATCCAAGATGGGGCATGGTACATGCCCTTAATCGATAGCAATCTTATGCTTCTTGTTAAGGAGCCGCCATATTCTTCGAGCTTTAGCTCAATTATGCCATCAAGTATAGAACTCAGGGCATTCCTAAACTGTTCATTTGTTGGAGTAGTCAATGTAAAAATGGCTGAGGCCTCTGCGTCCTTCAAAATAAAGGAGAGATCATTGAGAAATTTTAATACAGCCTCTTCTCCGAATATGGCTGCAAGGTGCGTAAGGGAATCGATTGTTAGCTGAATTGGTCGGTTCCCATGCAATCCGACCTCGGAAGTGACTGAATTGGTCAAATCCTTATCGCGACCTATAGCATCTTGAGATATAAAGTCAGTATCATTTTCATATTTTCTTATTCGAGTTATGCAGTTATGAACTTCAGTAAGTGTTAATGCGAGTTGGTCAGGTCTCAGACCTCTGTAAGAATGCTCTGTTCTCATATTACCCCCTACAGAGCCTGTAATTTGGTCTTCTATTTCAGGCTTTGAATGGGAAACTGAACTTGATGAGAAATTCTGCGGTGGATTATCGACTGGTATGGTATACAGATATGGGTTTATAAACATGCAACTTTGATCCAGAGTCAACTTTTCAATTTGAGAGAATTGATTTCTAAATTGCCTATTGATTAAAGTTGAGCTTATATAGATGCAATAGCTTCCTCGTAATATGCCGTCTGCGAAGAATTGTCGACAGTATACGGTTTTTCCCGATCCTGAGGGACCAGTGACGAGTATCAGACTTTGTGGTATGGTTGCTTTCTCCGCCATGTAAGATATACCAGGGAACTGCATTAATTACACTTCAATTTCGGATCTTATCATATATACTTTTTACGTTTAATGTCGGAAAATTAGGTTCTCTTTTGCATGTTTTCTATTATCTTTGTGAGCTGTTCGAATTGGTGTGCAAATGGGTGACTTGGATATTTAATTACCGTCAGGAACTCTTTGTTACTAAACTGGATATCACAATAACAGGATATAGCCGAAATTACGTCCATCCTAACTTCACTAGCAAGCCTATTGGCTATCACGGTTGACTCTTCCTGTTGTTGTTCCATTATAACAGACCGATCTCCATGTAAGTGAGATGCCGATGAACCATAATCAAAACTGCTAGGATTTAATTGTGAGACCTTTGCTTGCTGATTTGTTACGTTAATAGGGACACAATATCCAGCCACCCTATTCATTACTAGATAAGATTTTGCGCCAAATTTCGTAAACGATCCGTATATCTCCTCCGCCATCTTTCTGGTCCCCTCAATGTCGAGATCGCCCATCTTCAATGTAAGAAACAGTGTGTCTGCAACGGCTAACGCATTTATTGACCAGTATCTTATGCCCGGACTAGTATCAATTATAATGTAGTCGGCATCATGAAGAGAAATTAGCTGTTCCCTTAACAAGATAAACCTCCGAAGTAACTGTATTTTCGAATTTTCCTGTTTTCCACTACCCCCCTCAAGCCTGTAAATTTCTTCCTTCTTCGGGCTTGAGAATCCAACCCATAGTTTACCGTTTATTTTTTGATTTTGTCCGGCGCCCGGTAGTTGTGCCTCTTTGTTGTAACCATCAGTTGAAGGTATCTCCTCTATTGCAGAGGTAACATCCACTATTATATCTCCAACCTCGGCACTACCATTTAAAAAATCGTTAATCCATCTCTTCGGGTTCTTGTCGAAATAAGAGTGGAGACTTGGTGCGTATACGTCCAGATCTAGTAAGAAAACTCGATAGCCTTTTTTTGCCAGCAATGCAGCCAAGTTAGCGGCTATTGTAGTCTTTCCTGTGCCTCCTTTGTAGGAATGAAAAGCAATACAGCTGGCCATTCAGTATAGAAATTCTTACTAATACTCTCATATATAGGGTTGGGTCTAGAATGCCTGTTAATCAAAGTGGTTATTCATACAGTACGATGAGGAAAAGATTGACAACTCGACGCTGTTCTCCTATGTATCTTGCATAAACTCTAGAACTGTGTCATAAATCTGCAAAAGCTGTAAAATTCCACAATGTAGAACGAAAAATTTTCATATACACCGTCATTAGATACCCAGATCAGCTGCTGGAAATTGTTTGGGAGTACTACGCACTTTATGCTTTACACGAGTCGAGGGAATTCGCTAGATGCGCACCGACTATTGCCTCATCATATAAAACCTAAGTCATTGCAATTTTTATGTTCATAAATTGATGTTTACATAAAGATCTGCTATCTACTAAGTACAGCAAATCAAATAGACACGTACTCGCCCTAGAATGAGAGGTTTTTGAAAAACTAACTCGTTTGGCACCAAGTGGCTACACGCTATTAATATATCATGTATCACAAATTAACTGGTGAATGCAGTTTGTTCAGATATCCGACCTGCACATTGGTGGTCTTTTTAAAAAAAATGTCTTTGATATTATTGTTGATGAAGTCAATAGTCTGAAACCCACGGCAATAATTGTTTCAGGCGATTTGACCGACGATGGTTTAATTTTCCAATTCCAGCAGGCTAAGCATGAAATTGACAAATTTAACTGTCCTAATTTAATAGTTTTTCCGGGAAATCATGACTACCGTCACACAGGCTACCTCTTGTTCAAAAAATTCTTCGGTTCAAGACAGGTCTATGAGTTCGATGACATAATAGTCCTTACTGTTGGGACTGCTCGACCTGACAGAGACGAAGGCGAAGTGGGGCATAGACAAAATCTGTGGATGGAAGAATCCCTTAAGAAATATGGCAATAGAATCAAGATCGTTGCGATGCATCATCATTTGATCGCTATACCGGATACAGGCTATGCAAATGTTGTTGGCATCTTAGATGCAGGAGATACTCTTAGAGCCTGCTTAGAGTCCAAAGTCGACCTAGTTCTCTGCGGTCACAAACACAGGCCATGGCTTTGGAATCTAGGCTCTTTGAAAATTGCGTACGCTGGAACAGCCTGTTCATGGCGATACAGAGGCGTGTTTGAAGACACGTATAACATAATTGAAATTGAACAAGGAAAAATAAACGTAGATATAAAGATTGTTGGCGGCAAAAGAATGGCCCTTTCAAATATAGTAAAGAGATACGATCAAGAAGCAAGCTCAACTGATACCACGTAATTTCTGAATATTGTACAAAGCTGCTTCATCATAATAATATTATATAAAAATGTATGAATCTGATTCAAACCAGACTTAAGTCACTTCAATTGTGACAGGTTAAACCCTTTCCTCTACAGTGTTATCGCCTGTTGGCAGGATGTTAGATATCACATAACTATGAAGCCGCCCCCGAAAAAATAAACTCGGGCAGTGGCATTACGATCTAAGAAAATCGAAGAAAAATAATGTACTGAAAATGGCAACCAGGGTAAGCCATCAACAAAACGAATACATACACACCTATATGAATAGAAACTATATATGGTGAAAATTTCCGATAATGTTTGTACCTTGAAACGTCATCATTGCATGACAAGATTAAGATCCGGCAAAATAAAATAGTTGTCTTATTATTTTTTTAAGGTTGTTCTTAAAAAGGTTAGACGGATTCAAAGTCTGATTCGTTGGTTGTTCTTACATGACATTCATCGGTATAGGGGAACCACGCATAAGCACTATGGAATTTAGGGCATTCTGCACTGAATGCAACATCTACAGAGAGATAAAGGACTTTAGAAAAAGTAAATTCATAGTTATAAATATCTTGACCTTTGATGAAGATTTATTTTACAGTATGTCATATGCCATATTGGATTAAATTTCCATTATTAAACGTCAAAACAGATGGAAACGCTCAAATATATACATAAAAATCACGCTATGATGCTCTCTTCATAGTATAAAGTATAAACCCGCATTCCTCACACGAATAGTACAAACTGTCAAAATCAGACAGAAGAACCATTATATCATAACACCTAGGACATTCTATTTCCTGTTCTATGTCTGTATATTTTCCTTGTTCTTGTAATTTTGCTTCTCCGGCTGTTTCTATGTGAATAGAATTTTTTTGTATGTCAACACTAGTCCGTAACTTTGTATCTACCATATCCATAATTGAAATATCTATGAAATTCTTCTAATTTAATACATGAAACACTTTAAAGAGAGTGGGGGCGGAGTGCTGAAATGCAGTATTATACAGCTTGAATGAAAAAATTCCTGGCAAACGTAATAAATTCATGCAAAATCCGTTATGACAAATTCTAGGACGTGTCTATATGATTTAGACTAACTAGTATTCATAAACACCAGTCAAAGTCGCCGCATTTCATATAATGTGATGGGCAATTGCGATAAGATGGTAAGATTCAATTAGACGTGATCGGTGTGATATATTACCTACGTTATGAAGATAACACGCGAACGTATTTTTCTGTTTGCTTTGATTGCAGCTACGGTGCTGGCTATAATAGTGGCCCCACTTATGGTTCATTGATAGATAACGATCCTACTGCGACGGTGATGCCTAAATATCTTGGCTTTACCACAATTGGATTATATCGTTATTTAAATCGTTTGAATCGTGCCCATGTTAATATAAATGATCGCGCAAAATTATTAATACTTTATTGTTAACAGTCCAATAAAATTCAATTAAGAATTCACAGAGCGGAATTTTTCTGCAGTTTGCCAATTTATCCGTGCGGCACAATTGGCAGTAAACAAGTTTTTGGAACCCCGATATTTATCCATATTGTTCACAATATTACGTAACGTTTTAAAGTCTATTTTTTGATTTTAAAGCTGTGTCATCGCCACGGGCTGGTATAAATGTAGTATACTCTTCTTCCGATTTGCCTCAGTTAAAATCGCCTTACTTAATTTGTGGTTTCCCCGGCAGCGGCTATGTCGGGAAGATGGCTGTCGATCATCTAATAGAAGAGTTACAAGCCAAACATCTTGCCGATATTTACTCGTCTTCCTTTCCGCCACAAATCATGATCCGAAACGATGGACTAGCAGAATTAATGAAAAATAGCATTTATTATTCAGACAATAAGACTCTGGCAGATAAAAATCTCTTGTTACTCACAGGAGATTCGCAACCTACAAATCCCGATTCCGAGTACGGTCTTGCTGAGGAGATACTCAATATCGCATGTAGGTTTAATTCACAGGTAGTTTTCACGTTGGCTGCATATATTACAGGTGTCTTTATTGAAAAACCGCGTATTTATGGGACAGCAACGCACACAGATATTGTGAGATCTTTTCATGAAAGAAATATTCTTTCTATGGACGGTGGTAGCATAACTGGCATGAACGGGCTTATTATTGGTATTGCTAAGCTTCGCGGGCTGGAGGGTACCTGCTTGCTAGGAGAAACATCCGGATATGTAGTTGATGCCAAGGCTTCAAAGGCCATTTTGGAAAGTTTGCTTTCGATAATCGGAATTAGAGTGGATATGACCAAGCTTGAGAAAAGAGCTAAGGATACAGAAATGTTAATCCAAACTATTGAAGAGCAAGCAGCAGGAAGAGCGGGTAGAATAACAGAAGGTCAACAGCACTCTAGCATACCGCATAGACCGTCTGACACAGGTTACATCAGCTAGATTGTCACATCTGGGATGCATAGCAGTTATCCATGTATCGAGTCTAACGATTTAGATTCAAATATATCCAAGGCTGTAAACATTGCATATTGTTGTTGTTTACATCTCTAAGCTAGCTGGACTAAAAAAATATTATAGCTTCTTGAGTTTGCCGTATCTTCCTATGCTTAGACTATTTTCTCCACGGAAACTCTGAGCGTATCCGTTTTCAATAGAAATCATGTCGCCCTGCTGTACACTCCTGATCTGATCGTCCCATAATGAAAGTCTAATATTTCCAGTTTCGTCCGAAATTATTGCGTCTGCAACCTGTGCAGTTCCACCTGCTCTCAGGTTTACCGTTCTTGGCTCTGAAATGCTATCAATACTGGCTGTCACATTGACTTCTCTGTCACCTGGCCTTAACTCATTGATCTTCTTTAGACCACCCACGTTAATTCTCCAGTTGAATTTTACCTTAGAGTATAATAAAGATTCCTAGTTTTGCATTATTAGTGTGTACTGTAGGCACGCCCGTAAGAAGTATAATGTATAGGACTTTTCCAGCGATATAGTACTATGTTCTTATGCGTCAAACTTGACGTAAATGACTTCTCAATCAGAAATTATGGGTTATTTCCGGAGTATACTGATTTTAATGCTTAATGTATAACTGTTAAGAATCAGACTAGAGTTATGGGTGATCATAGCTTAACTATTTATTAGCTCAAGCTCAATTAGCCTATTACTCTTTTGGGGGACTTTCAATTAAAGTTCTAGTTAATATACCTGTGTTGAATTCACATGGAAAAGTAACTCTGAAATAAGGATTAGAATAACAACTCAATTGGAGGGATAGCGAAGCTAGGTCAAACGCGCAGGACTCAAGATTTCATGATAAACATTTCTGCGCATACTTCGATGAGACATCCCGTCCCTTAGGGGTTCGTGGGTTCAAATCCCACTCCCTCCACTTTCCTAGTAGCTATGGAAATCTTTATATTTAGACCGAATATTAAACTGCAAATATTATCGCATATAGCAAATAGCAAACAATAGATAGCATTATGATTATAAATCTAGGAATATGAACATCTGATAGTCGATCATATTCCTACTTTAATGCTCATGAGGATCTCACAATATCGTTGTTCCTAGTATCTTCAACAACTGTGTTATTGGTTAATCTAACGTGCCCGTTCTCAATTAACAACCACGTGATTCAAAATTCTTAAATTGAAGAGTATTGGTAATCTGATTACTATGGACCCAAATGAGAAAACGATTGACGATTGGCAGGTTCTGGTAAACAAGCCCGTATTTGCTAGCGATGGAAAAGAGGTAGGAATAGTTAGGTCCGTTCAACCCGACAATATCATAGTATCCTACGGACCAGTTACTCCAGACAAATACCTAATCCCAAAGAGTTCTATAAAGAACTTTACAGACGGTATTTTATATTTAAACGATACCTCCGAGATTATAGATAAGAATTACAAATTCGAGTAATAATATTATAAACCGTTAAAAGAAATAACCTCTATTCAATACTTGAAATGCCAGATACCAGCGATAAAAATACTGTCGGAACACACGATAGTACGTCACAATCAGCTTCTGCAGTATTAAAATCAAACTATAAACAGTTTGTTCAACAAGCGTCTGATTTATTTCCTAAAGTGGATCAAAAGCTATTGATGAACATTCTTCAATTTGAAGTTGCATATGATGATTGGGAAGGCAGTGTTCTATTGAAAGTAGTATATCCTGCGGACAGAGTCGATATGAATGCCAAAAAGGATTTCATATACAACAAATATCAACGTGTACCAACAGTAGAAGCAGATAAGACGCTGAGATTCAAGGGCATACGTATCTATGTTGAAGAGCTTGAAAAAATCTTGAATGAAGATCCGGATATACAATACATCACAGGCTCGGCTACTTTAACTCCTTCCGATGCATATTCTGCTTAGGCTTCTTCATACCATTATCTCGTTTAAGCATAGCCAACGCAAATTCACTATCTTACACTATTATATCTTATTGCTATGACTCATGGAATATAAAGACCAAAATCCGAAATCTCAGCGTCTGGTATGGTGTATTAGAAACCATGAAATTAAACAATTTGTCCTTAACTCAGAAATTCCCAGATAGCGATACATCAAAAATTCAGGCGTTATATTCTTGGAAGTATCCCGAAGACACTATAAAGAATATTAGGTCGGCATGTTACAGTGCTGCAGGCGGATGGGATCCTATTCTAACCTCCTACGTTGCCGGCTCTACCGCTTTATAGTCTCCTTTACTGTGGTCGTGGAATATGTAGAGAAGCTTGTCATAGCTTTCAATTAAATCCTCTTTCTTTGAAGACTCCAAAAATTCCTACACAGCTTTTCAGTTACCATTTATTGGAAACTTACCTGCCACTGAATACGCTAGCAACGCATAGACTGAGATGATGATTTCAAGCAATAAAACGCCTCTTTTCTATCTTTGATGAAAATGAAGCATCGAGTATAACTGCAATCAGACAAAGCAATAAGCGCTAACGCTTCCTAGCCGAATTCAAGGTATGCAAGATACTAAGTATGACTTATATGATAAGTATTGTATATATTCTGCAAATATTTTAATAGGTATGTTATCAACCTATAGATCCTGTACAACGCGTGAACGATCTAGTAGAAGAAGGTTGATATTTTTGTGTGTTATTAATCAACAGGTAATACTCTAACACTGAAGAAATACACGAGAAAAATACTGCGACATTCTACAGGTGGATTTAATTTTGATCATCTCGAATATAAATTAGTTTTAATTCCTACTAAAACGCGTTATTATGTTCTATAGATCAAAAAAGGATTACGTACCTTTTCTAAGTAGTTTATCGCTTGGGATAATTACAGATCTTCTTAATAAACGAGGATGCCTATCAAGAACCATATACCGAACTATTGGTGACTGGTTGCTTTAGCCGCCTTATAGTCGGCGTCAGTTAGGAATTCTTAATTATTGTCTAAAAATGTGTTAATATCTTTATTACTGCTAATTTAATTGGATTTTTCTAATTTCTAGAAAAACTATGGATAATAAAAGACTCCACAAGCTCATGTCTTGATGGAATCCAAGGAGCGGGTGCATTCCGAGCGTACTCTGAGCGATCATAATAATGGTACGTATTGCAGTCAATGTCAGAGCGACACAGTGATCTTTGATATGGTTTCTAGCGAGTTTGTATGTAGTTCATGTGGTTGTGTTGCAAATGACAAGTTCTTTAATGGCGATAACAACAATGGATTTTCTACTCCATCTGAATATAGCGATAGATCTAGGACTGGAATGCCTGAATCATTAGCTATTCATCACAAAGGGTTATCAACATTGATTGGGATGGGTGATACTGATGCGAGAGGCAAGGCATTAGAACCCGCCCAGAGGATGAAAATGCAAAGACTTCGAACTTGGAACAATAGATCTCAACTCAACGATTCAATATCCAGGAATTTGGAAAAAGCTCTAAAATTTTTGAACAATTTTGGAGATAAACTTTATCTGAGTCAGGCAGTACTAGAAAGTGCGGCATATATCTATAGAAAGGCAGCGATAAAGAGGTTGGCAAAAGGAAGATCAACTCTGGGGTTAGTAGGAGCTGCTCTTTATGCAGCTTGTAGAGAGACTGCAACACCAAAAACGATCTCGGATGTAGCAGCAGTCTGTAATCTCTCCAGTAAGGACGTGATGTCACACTACAAACTGATATTGAGAGAGCTCGCGTTACAAATGCCAGTACTACACGGACCAGACTATGTTACCTTAATTGCAAATAGATTGAACCTTAGCGAAAAGACAAAGCGAGAGGCGCTAAAAATTTATTCACAGGTACAGCAGAGCAGGATCTCGATAGGCAAGAATCCAAGGGCACTTGCCGGAGCAGTAATCTATTTAGCATCACAAAACAGCAACGAGTTCCTTAGGCAAGTTGAAATATGCCAAGTTGCTGATATATCAACAGTGTCCTTAAGGAAACGTTGCAAAGAAATTAAAGCAAATCTAGATGTGTAAATTTTTATGATACATGGCTTGACAATTCCATTCCATTGCGTATAGACAATAGTTGAGGGGCCGATATGAGGAGATACCCGGCTCTGAATTTCGGGTATGGCTCCTTACATGAAAACAACGTCATTACCATTCCCTCATGATCAATTTTGAAACCTTGACAAGGCTGATGTCCCCTCACGACGACCCTAGTTTCAGACATTATTAACCATTTCTTTGAAATCTCTGGTCCAAAGAGCCTACCAAAACCTCTTTTCGAATAAGCCCATTCTTTCTGTCTCGATGCACATAAGAAAGGATCATTCCACAGTATTTCTTCCATAACACTATTATGGATGTGTGTATCCTGAGCGGTTGCAATTAATTTTCTGAAATCAGTTATCAATTGTATGTCCCTAGTAGGCAATCCCCCATGTACCAACAACAGCCGGTTTTCCACTACGGTGGCAAGTGTAAGAAGGCTAAAGAATTTCAATATCTTCTTTAGATAAATCATTCTTCCTGCATACTCTCCATAATGTTGCAGTAATCTGTATGGTAGATCATGAGATGAAAATGGAAACTCGATAGGTGCCTCATGGTTCCCTCGCATTAATACGACTGAGTCAGGATATTTTTGCTTCAAATAGCAAACCGTATATAATACTCCGATCGAATCGTTTCCTCTGTCCACGTAATCGCCGAGAAAAATGATCTTGTTATTGGGGTTAGTTAAAAATTCCTCAAATTCGATAGCATCTAGAATTTCAAAAAGTGTTCCCAAATCTCCATGTACATCGCCTATCAGCACTAGTTTTTCCGGAATCTGAAGCTGTAGCAAACCTGCGTCTACTTGTCCTCCTGAGATCGTGCATCGCCATCGTTGTACCTCGGTGACTGCGATAGCTCTATCTATAACCTCGATAAGATCAGCAGACTTTAGATTCGCTGAGGACCGTTGAATCTCTAAGACCAAAGTATCTCAATCCTGATCAGGTTACGATTATCCACAACCAGACCACTATTGACGATACATTGTGAGAGAGTATTTTATCGTTTGGTCTCTACACAAACAGCAAGATATCTTTATGCAAAAATCTTCTATTTTCTTTTTGAATTAGAATGTATGTTTAGTGTTAAAAGCGATACACATGGAGTTATTTTTGGTCCACATATTGCCGCTAGACACAACAGGCTGGAGTAATAGAGGATGGTTGGAGATAATACAATTTATACTGCTAATGTGCGAGAATGGGGCCAGGAAGACACACGTCATGTATAGATGTAACCTCAATTCCAAGCAGATCAACGAATACTTGAATTTCCTTATTGAATGCGGAATGTTAGAAAAAATGCAGGAGCGTCCAAACTCCAAACGCTATATTTACAAAACCGTTGAATTGGGTCTGAGATTCATAAGAAGCTATAAGCAACTCGCTGATTTATTTTCGAAACCACCTCCAAAATTGTAGCATAATTATCTATCTATAATACGAGGTGAACGAAATTTCTATCTGATAGTTCCACTCAGATTAAATGAAATGTGGTTTTAATTCTATTGTAAACAATGAAGAATCGGAGTCGGTACGAGGTAATAGCAGCAATTTTGAAATCTGCTAGCAAGGAAGAGACCAGAACCAAGATAATGTACAAGGCGATGCTAAGCAATGACCAGTGCAAAATTTATATCGATTCGCTGATCCATAACGGTCTGATTCAAGAAGTGACAAATGGAAACAAGATGGTTTACAGAGTTACATATAAGGGTAACAAATTTTTGTCATATTATGACCAGATGAAACAGCTGCTACCAGTTGGCATCGAGGAAAATCTTGCAGGTGAATATTATCATTTGAGTGTATAATTGTCTAAACGACAGGATCGAGTTTAACTGTACTACCTCCTGAAGAGGGTGGAGATAAAACCGCATAAAGATGTCTCCAAGGAACCAGTGATTGTAAAAATAAAGAGCCGTTTAGTACAAGAAATCGCAGATGAACGTCGCATACATCTGAGATGTGTTGATGTGTATTGTGCAGTCTCCTACTAACAACAAGGGACAGATCGGTATTTTTTCCAATAAAAGACGATAGGTTTGTCTGACCGATATCTGCATGTGCATTCATTTTCTGTGCTGTATTTGTGCCAATAATATTTAACAGAAGCTTGTTTGGGTATTGTAGCCTTGTCTTAGCGATAACTTTATGGAAAGACTCAACATATTTCTCGAAGTACTCATGCTGGTTTTTAAGGGGCCTGAAATTCTGATTTGATTTCTCGTCAGGTTCCTCATCATAACACAATATTTTAAGAAGTTTAGTTTCGTCTGTATTGGAATTTGGTTCTAATCTCAAATAAGTCATAACCTCTTTAGCAGTGATACCGTCGAAAGGATGAAACAAAACAGGACTGGAGGTACGGATGAAATTTGATATAATAGAGGATAAAAAAGCAATAGCGACCCATGTACTGACATTAGAGTCCATGTCAATGAGGATCACTGCTTTCTGTACGAATCCACCTCCTAGAAGATTGTCTAGCTCTTGATAACCCGTTGAAATATAATGACCATCAGAAAGTGATGACAATGCATGTTCCTTTTTATTGAATCGTGTTCGGGCTGTCGTGACTGCAAAATCGCTTGGCTGATAAGATTTACAAGTTGTAAATACTGCGGCATTTAGGGAGTATATGTATGAAGGTTTGTTTATCACTATTCCACGCAATTTGGAAAGAAAAATTTGCCTGATTATCATATCATCATAGAATTTCCGTCGGAGCTCGACTATCCCGTCTACAAGAAAATCCAGAGTTGTGTCGTTTGGATCTTCGGTAATGAAAATTAGCTTTGCTCCTGCCCTTTCACGCCAAATTTGTAATACTCGCTCATTGTTTAACCGTGCCTCTTTATCCATAAAAGATGCTATTGCGTCCCAACTATCAATAATAATTATAGGTGCCTTAACATCCATTAACTGATTTGTAATTCTCTCAAAAAGAGATTCAGGCTCATCGAGACGAGCATCCTCAAAAAATGAGAGGCTATATCCCTGACCTGGCATTTCATCTGCTTCAGATGCCTTTGAGCTGCCAATAAATCTTCCAAGCCATGGATAATATATGAAAAGCTGCTTGGGAGAAATCCTTGTGGAAATATAGAAAAAGTTGCTTTTTACTTTTAGTGCTCTTAGAATAGTAAGGGAAAGAGTAGTTTTTCCAGTTCCTGCAGATCCTCTGATAAGCAAAGAATAAGTATTACGTTGAACAAACTGCATCAGCTCATGAGGGATATCAATCCGGTTTTTGATTCCATTTTTACTTTTTGAGCTCTTTACATTTGTTCCCATCCAATAAGCATGTTCCCGTAGTAATAATAATTCTTTCTGATCTAGTAACACGCCTACGTGCGCCGCAACTTATTTTGATTGCACAGCCTCCGCTCAAGTACACATTCGACAGTACCATAAAGGAATGAGAAAAGATGATACTTTATAACTTTTATAGCAGCAATGAAAAAAGGAAAGTTCGTATATGATTTTTTATATGCCTATAAAATATCTTTTTTTTGCATATGCAACGCATCAATAAGTCCCTCTGCATATCCCATGCTTAAAATTGCTAACTCAAACTTTTCCTGCTTCATAAATTGCTCCGCATCATCTATATAATAGTGCGCATTGTCAAGGATTTCAATCCATCCATTTATAACTTGTTGTGCCTCTATTTTGGATTTCATTCGATGGACTTCCTCTTTAGCCTTAGGAGCATATTTTTCTATCATATTCACGGACAGGTTCTTGATTCTTTGGGTATTGTCTAGAGGTTCGTCAAGATTTACGGTTAGGCTCTTAACTGCATCGAGCTCCGTAAAATGGAGTGACGCTGTTACTATTATTGAATGAGGACCTAGTCCATAATCCCTATTAATTAATGATTTAACTTTCCCGGATTCGATCCTTTGATCTTCCGTGCCAATCCTTGATGCCACGATTGCAAATGTCTCCTGTGAGAATGCGCCATATTTTGTATCTTCCTCTGCCTGTAACATTTTGTCAAAAAAATATGTGGGATCAAGAAAAAATATACTGTTGCTGTTGTTCTTATATTCAGTTAGGACTATTGTGTGGTTTCCTGCTAACAAGTTGTTAAAAATGGTATTGTAAACACTAATATATGACTGGAATCCTGTCATCATGGTTACCATTCTTCCGAATTTATAAATATGAAGGCCACTTTCGCCGATTAGAGAAGTGATACCTGATGCAGCATGAATAATTTTGACTCTTATGGATCTTTTAACTGCTCTGACATGCAATTCAGTAAATGTGGTTGCAATCAGCGGATCGCCATACGTCAATAGAGCAATATTTTTGAATTGTGACCGCTCAATAATTTCTCGACCATCCTCTACAAACCATCGCTGAACGGGTATTATAATGTCATTCTCCTGATCATTCTTTTGAATCAGAGCGTTTAGACCCCTTATATCATCCTCAGACATAGGACTTGTGAACCTCTCAAGATATATTCTATCACACCTCTTCAAAACACCGATGGCATCAGCGCTTATTCCCCTATAACCATAAATCCCTATCCCAATAATCCAGAGCATCGAAAATTGAGATGCATACGATCTATATTTTCCTATTCTGCATTGCGGATTTCTTGAACTGATGTAGTCTAGACAGGTGGAATAACGCCCTACTGAATACATCAATGCTAGAAACATATTCTTCAATGCTTATTCTTTCGTCCGATGTATGCGAAGAATGCGGCTCACCAGGTCCAAACGTTATTACAGGTATATTTAAGGCGTTGCCCAATATGTTCATATCACCTGTCCCGGTCTTCCGCAGAAGAATGGGACGCCGCCTTCGAACGTCAAGTATTGAAAGCGACAGTGCTCGTACTAGAGGTGAAGAATAATCTGCTTCAAATGGCTCAGTCTTATCTTCTATCCTGTAATTTGCCACGATTCCTTTTGTCGACGCAACACGAGAAATAACACTATCTACCAAAGACACTACGTCTTTACATTTCGTAAATGTAGGTATTCTAATATCAATTGTGATTTTAGATTTTTGCGGCGTAACATTGTGGCTGGAACCTCCAGAAATCTCCGTAACGCTACAACTTATGGAATCTGCTCCATTTTTCTTGTTACCTGTTCGATTGATTTCACATTTTATCGCATTCCAGAAATCATATATCTCCTCTATCGAGTTCTTGGCTAACCAAGGGGCACTTGCATGAGCGCTCGATCCAACGTCACATGTAAGCCTGATGGCCAGTCGACCTTTATACGCGATCGTAATATTATCGATGCCGCTCGGTTCGCCAAATATTGCATAGTCTGCTGAGACGCCACTCTTTACAAGCTGCTTAATCCCAGTTGCATTTCCCTCCTCGTCTACAACACCTGCGAAAGTTATCGTCCCTCTCTGTTTGGGAAATTCAGACGCAGCCAATAGCATTGCAATAAGAGCACCTTTTGCATCAGATGCTCCACGACCATAGATAAATCCATCTTGTATTCTCACAGGAATTTGGCCTGGAACAGTATCCATGTGGCCACAAAGCAATATTTTCGGTTCTCCGGTGCCCTTGATTGCAATAACGTTTCCTACGCTATCAATATGTGCTTGTTCGAAGCCAAGTTCATTAACAGATCTATCTTTTATCACGTTGGCTAAAGAGGCTTCAGACCTAGATGGAGTATATTCTTCAAGTGATTTTTTTAATAGTTCAATAGAATAGGTAGGAGAAACCAATTCTGCCCTTTCTTATTTAAGTTTTGAAGAAAAATCAATCATTAATCCGGCAATGTCCACGCCAGTTGTACTTACCGTATTTCGAAATTCAGTTGTGTTATTTATCTCGTGGACCATCAAACCATGTTCTTTGCTTTCCATTAAGTCCACTCCAACAATATTTCCTGCTACCGCATTAGTCGCCTTTATACAGATATCCTCTAGCTCATTCGTAATGGGACAAATTTCGGCACGTCCCCCAAGAGCCATATTTGTTTTCCATTCACCATTAATAGAGTAGCGATAAATGGCGGCGACTACCTTATCTCCTATTACGATCGCCCTAATGTCCCGTGGCGGACGGTTAACAAATTCCTCAAGATAATATATTTGATAAAGCGGAAACATATGCATTCTATCCTCCACTACTGCTTTGGCCGCATCCTTATCACGTACAAGGGCAACCAATCTACCCCAGCTTCCAATTGTTGGCTTTATTACAGCGGGGTATCCCAAGGCGCCAAGACCTGCAATAGCGGATTCTTCAGAAAATGCAGAAATTGCTCGCGGTGTCTTTATGCCTGCCTTTTGTAATTCCATGTGAGCAAATAGTTTATTGCCGCAACTTGTTGCAGTATGTAAAGAATTGATAATTTTTGCACCGAGACCCTCTAGTGCTGCTGTGGAATGGACACTTTTAAAATAGCTAACGCATCGTTGAATTATAACTGTGTCTTTATATGGAGACTCTTCTGCTTGATTTAGGTCTATGGAAAGAGACTTGCAATCAATTCTATTTACTTTTATTCCTCTCTTCTTAGCAGCTTCATATAATGCCTTTTCTTCCCATCGGATAGTATCATAAAGAATGGTAAGAGAAGACTCAATGTTCTTCTCTTGTTTCACTGCCCCCAATCCTCGCCGACAACTTGGGCCGGCTTTATAGTAAATCCATCATCCGACTTCACAAGCTCGTAACTTGCCCCACAGTCTGGACATGTCACGATTTCACCCTCGATTGAGTCTGACGGGATCTTGATTTCTGCATCACATTCTGGACATTTTACCATCTTATCATCTACTCCTTTACCTTTCTCGTAGAATCATCATTAAGTATCTTTCTCTCTAATTTATCATCCAAATATAATTCTAGAATATCTCCCATGCGTAGTTCCTTCAAGCCGCGAGCCAGAAGTTCCGCTTCATTCTGCCCAGTATGGAGTCCTAATAATGATAACAAATAATTTGCACCATTCTTACCCGCTAATTCTCCGAAAACGATCTTACGCCTATTCCCTACTACTCGTGGTTCTAGGATCTCATATGCTGAAGGATTTCTAAGTATAGCTGCAAGATGTGTCCCTGCTTTGTGTTTATATGCGCTGTCTCCTACAATTGGTTTAGACTCTGGAATATCTATTTGAGTATATTCTGAAATAGTCTTCGATAAATCTTTTAACATATGCAGCCTCAGATTATTATTTGATTTATATACAAGTGTCAATGCAACCGCGGTTTCTGCTAGCGCGGGGATACCAGTTCGTTCTCCAAAGCCATCGATTGTGGTATGGATTTGATCGGCACCGGCATCACAGCCTGCTAAAGCGTTAGCCAATGCTAAGCCCAGGTCATTATGGCAATGAACATCCAGTGAGCTTATAGATTTATCGATATTTCCATAGACCATCTTAACAAGATTATACATTCCTGTTGGACGCATAATTCCCACAGTATCGGGAATACTTATCCTTTTAATACCGCGGCTATTCATTTCTTTACACATTTCTATAAGAAACGCAGGATCAGTCCGGCTGGCGTCCTCCATCGTAAATCGCGCTTTCAAACCATGTGCATTAATATAATCGGCAACCTCCAGGGCTCTTATTTTTGCTTCTTCTCTTGTTATCTTGAGCTTTGCTGATAAGTGAATATCCGAAATACCCATGTATGTTGCTACCCAGGATGCATCACAGCTAATAGCAACGTCTACGTCAGATTTGATTGCCCTTACGTGAGCCAAAATATCAGCTTTCAGTCCCTGTCTTATAATGGTCTTAGTAGCGTCAAAGTGATCTTGCGAGACGACAGGACTAATCTCAATTTGGTCAACTCCAAAAGAATCTAGCAGCCATGCAATCTGAATTCTTTGTTTTTTCGTAAACGATACACCTGGATGTTGTTCTCCCTCTCTCAGAGTAGAGTCAAGAATTCTAATTGTGTTTTTATTATCTTTCGTTTGGTTATACTGGTGCGCATAATAGTTAATATCATCTGAATTAAGCGACATTCAAGTTACAAATTAACTCATTTCGTATCGAATATAAACGTTATCGGACGATTGCCGTTTGATAGGTTAAACCCAAATTGACCAATATGCCGACATTAGTTGATTGAATTTCATCGTATGGTCCTGAGGACAATGACCGTGTTTGTGTCAGAAACTCCTTCTATCTTCCGTAAATTATCGACAGACCTATTGATATCCGCTATTGTTGGTGCAGAGATAATAACAGCAATATCGTGTTGCCCTGTAATCTCATATATCACTTCAACACCTTCAAGTTCCCTAAGCTTGGTACAAACGATATCCGTCTCTACACGTGAATCAACTGAAATAAACGTTATAGCACTTGTCTTATTACCTGAACCCATCTCAATAGTAAACCTTCTAATCAATCCTGCATCTACGAGGTTCTTTACGCGCCTTCTGACTGCAGATTCAGATAGACCAATGTAAGCTCCAATGTCTACGAAGGACTTACGCGAGTCCTCTCGTAAAAGTTCCATTATCTTTTCGTCAGTAGAATCAAATTCATTTGACATTTCTCCTCTTCTCCTCTTGTGTTAGCAGCTGATCCATTATCTTCAGTGTCTCCGAAACGAGCTTTTCGTCGATTACAAGCGGAGGAAGAAGTCTAATTATGTTTCTTCCTGAATATAGCATCAGCAAGCCATTTTTTATCCCTTCAAATAATATATCCTTTATATCAAAACGCAGTTCTACTGCTAACATCATGCCCAGACCTCTTACTTCCCTAATTATCTTGTGTTTATCACTTAGCGCAACGAGACCATCTTTGAAATATTGGCCAGTTCTAAGAGCATTATCGATTAGTTTCTCTTCTGAGATTACATCTAGAGTTGCCATAGCAGCTGCACATGCAAGCGGATTTCCTGCGAATGTAGAAGAGTGATCTCCAATAGTCATTGCTTGCATTATCTCAGGTTTTGCCAAGGTCAGCCCCATCGGAACTCCTCCTGCAATACCCTTCGCGATGCACATAATATCCGGAACCGTGTTCCAATTTTCTCCTGCCCACATCTTACCAGTTCTTCCAAGGCCGGTTTGGATTTCATCGAATATCAAGACTAGGTTATGCTTGTTACAAATCCGTCTTATTTCCTGTATCAAACCATCCCTAGGAACTATGATACCTGTTTCTCCTTGAATTGGTTCCAAAATAACGGTCCCAGTATTGTCATCAATCATTTCCTCTAACCGAGAAGGATCGTTATACGGAACAAACTTGACGTTCTCAAGGAGAGGCATAAACGATTTTCGATATTTTTCATTATAAGTTACCGAGAGTGCTCCAAACGTTTTTCCATGGTACGCACCGCTCATAGCGATTATGCCTATCTTTCCAGTGTATTTACGAGAAAACTTCAGCGCCGCTTCGACTGCTTCAGCTCCACTATTGCTAAAGAAAGTCTTAGTTAGCCCCTCCGGGGCCACAGCAGATAATTTATCCAGAAAATTTAGCCTAGTATCATTATATACCGACATGTGACATGCTATAATTTTCTCAGCTTGATCCTTTATAGCTTTAATGACTCTGTAATTAGAGTGGCCTATAAGAGCAACACCATATCCGCCCATACAATCAATATACACCTTACCTGATGTATCCCAGATTTTTGCAGCTTTACCAGCAGCAATGTTTATTGGAAATCTTTGGTACAAGTTAGCTAAATACTGGTCTTCAGTCTTCAATTGGCAGTGACCACCGTACAATTATTATGTGCTATCGCAGCTGAAATTGGGTATTCTACCTTACCCGATGCAATTACCGACTCATTGACTCCCATTTCTATAGCTTCCTTGGACGCAATAATTTTCTTTTCCATGCCATATCCTATCTTTGATAACGAGGTATTAGCCTGTTCTAAAGTAATATCAGTGACTAGCTTATCTTCTAAAATCAACCCTGCGACATTGGTAATAAAAACAACCGTTTGCGCTTTTAATCCCCCTGCAATATATGCAGCAGCCCTATCTCCATCCACATTAAGGAAATCAAATTCCTCGCTTATTGCTATCGGTGAAATCACTGGAGTATATCCCTGATCCAACAAGATGTTTATTAACGAAGGATCGACGCTATGTATCTTGCCTGTGTATCCTCCATCAACTGCCATCTTTCTCCCCTTCTCGTTAACTATTAGAAGCTTCTTCTTCCGTTGAGCTTTCAATACGACGCCATCTAAGCCGCTGATACCGACGGCCTTTATACCGTGACGTAAAAGCATGCCCACGATCGCTTTATTGATCTTACCTGACATCACCATTGTATAAATTTCTGCGGTCTCTTTGTCTGTGTACCTGCTTTTTACCCCGCTAGGAGAAACAATAAACTTTTGTTCCTTGCCAAGTTTGGTCGCAATGTTTGTGACTTCTTTGCCTCCACCATGAACGAGAACTAGTCTGTCTCTTTTGATTATATTTTTTATATCTTCGAGTGCGGTAAAATGCAGTCCGTCTACGATGCTTCCACCGATCTTTACTACTATCATACTGGCGTTAATGGGGTGTACCTTAGCCCTTCTGTCTCATCGTATCCAAGCATTATATTCATATTCTGTATTGCAGATCCGGCAGCTCCCTTCATCAGATTGTCGGATGCAGACATGGCTATAAGCCTTTGATTATATTCATCGATATCAAACCCTACATCGCAGAAATTTGAACCGACTACGAACTTGGGATCTGGAAATTTATAGAAGCCTTTCTTATCACGAATAAATCTAATAAATGGCTCTCCCTTGTAGGAGCTTCTGTATATTTTCCAAAGATCTAATTCATCCATTAGCTTCTTAAGAAATGTGTGATTTGTAGTAAGGATTCCTCGTACAATATTTACTGCATGCGGGCTCATACTTATTTTTATTTCTTTTTTAGCAATAAGTTGCAGTTCTTGTTCAATCTCGCCGGTATGTCGATGCTTAGCTGGCTTGTATGGCCTAACTACTCCATAGCGCATAGCATGGTGCGTTCCAGCATTTGACTTCACACCTGCTCCGGAGGATCCAATCTTGCTGTCAACAACAATATGATCAGTATCAATTAGGTTGTTTTCAATTAATGGTTTTATTGCAAGCAAGGAAGTAACCGCCATGCAGCCAGGACATGAAACGAGTTGCGACTTTTTTATTTCGTCACGGTGAAGTTCTGGAACGCCATAAGCGGACTTTGGTAGGAGTTCCGGAAATGGGTGTTCCCAACCATACCATTTAACGTAATCCTTTGGATTCTTCAAGCGGAAATCAGCAGATAGGTCGATTATCTTTATGCCTCTGTCATACAGATCTTTTACGATTTTATTTGCTTTGCCATGAGGAACAGAGCTAAATACTATATCACACGAATTCGCTAACTTTTCCATATCCATTGGCATAAATGTAAGATCAATGAAACCCTTGAGGCTAGGATGAATGCGATGCACATACTCGCCTACTTTTTGTCTGGACGTAACCATTTTTACATGTATTTTTGGATGTGAAACTAGCAACCTCAGTAATTCACCACCTACGTAGCCTGATGCTCCCACTACACCAACTTCCATCTTAATAGATCTCCATTTTATGGTAACGTAACATCTTATGAATTTTGTTATATCCATATGCATTGTACGTACCGATAGTGAACAAAGTGTGTAGAATCTGAAGACTCCCAGTATACAACAACCATTTTGTCACGAGTTTGTTGATAATTGATATTCTTTGATCTTAGTGCGCGTAAGTGTACGATTTGCTTGGCTGACGAGTTTGCTGTTTGCAACAGCTGCGGGTTGGCCATACAGGATGAATACAGAGCGCACGCATCTCTCAATAGCAAGATGTATCATTTTTTTGCAATCAATAATGCATAGTCTATTATTGCGCCAGGGATATCCCCCTCACAGACGTTGGAAGCACCTCTAAATTCAACTGTGTTATTAACTTCATGGACCAATAATCCTCTTTTCTCATCTTCCATTAAATCAACTCCTAGCACGCCACCACCCACCGCTCTTGCGGCTCTTAGCGCAATATCTTCCAATTCGTTCGTGATGGGAGCTGCTTCTGCTTTGCCTCCTCTAGCCACATTTGTTCTCCATTCATTTTGTGCAGAATATCTATAGATTGCGGCAACAATCTCATCTCCAACTACAATACATCTCAGATCTCGAGGTGGCCTTTTCACCATTTCTTGGATGTAAAATATACGCGCAAGCGGACTGTCGCTTTCTTCTCGCATCTCCAGTAATATATTAGCCATCTCTTCATCGCGTATTGGAAAAACTCCTCTTCCCCAGGATCCGATAATGGGTTTTAGAACGAGGGGAAAACCTGTCTTGTTAATTAATTCGATTGCTGATTCAGCACTAAATGCAAAGTGGGTTTTTGGAGTAGGCACATCGTGCTTGGTAAGGGTAAGAGAGGTTATCAGCTTATTACCGCAGGTTTGTCCTACTTTGAATTTGTTAATTACTCTGAAATCTAGGAACTCTAAGCACGAGGTAATATATAGCCCTCTGAAATGGCTTATACTCCTTTGTATGACTACATCTCCTAGCTGCAGGCTCGTTCTCTTGCTCTCGGTGTTGATGCTTATGGTTTTGCCATCAATAATAAGCGCATTTATACCCTTTTTTCTGGCTTTCTGATAAAGTGCTTTTTCCTCAAAACGCATCTTATCATAAATTACGCAAACTTTCGCCATTTAATGTCCCCAATTAAGCGTCGGAAACTTTTGCTGGTTACTATTCATGATGGCTTTTCAACTTGAGAATACTTCAAGATCACAATTCATCTTGGCACTTATAATAATTTTTGCAAGTGCCATATTAACTCCAGTAAATCAATCTTGACAATAAGTTTGGCATATTGTTAACATCATGCTAATTCTTCGTGGTATTTTGTGTGTTCTTCATTTCATTAGCAACTGCATTGGCAATTATTGATTGCAAACCCCACAGTTCAACGAAACCCTTCGCCAAGCCCTGATCGAACTTAGATCCTGCGCCGAACGTTGCTAGGTCATTCCTATACAGTGAATATGGCGATTCTCTTCCAACCACCTGAAGTGATCCTTTTTGAAGTTTCAACCTTACTTTCCCGGTAACACGTGTTTGCGTCGAATCTATGAATTTATCCAAATCCGTCCGAAGTGGATCAGGCCATAGGCCTGAATATATCATCCAACTCCATTGTTGGTCTACTAATTGCTTAAAGTGGATTTCATGCATAGTTAGCACCATCTTTTCGAGATCTTTGTGTGCGTCGATTATAGCAATTGCTGCAGGAGCCTCATAGAGTTCTCTTGATTTTATACCGATTACTCTGTCTTCGATATGATCAATGATTCCTACTCCAAAGGAACCAACTTTGGTATTAACGTATTCAATCAAACTGTTTATAGTCATATCACTGCCGTCGACAGCAGCTGGAACCCCGTTTTTGAATTCTAGTTCTAGGTAACCAGCATCACTATTATCGAATTTTACTAATTGAAAAGCATCTTTCGGTGGCTGAGAATAGGGATCTTCTAAATCGCCTCCTTCAATTGCCCTGCCCCATATATTGAGATCCACACTATACTTATTTGCTATAGGACTGATTGTGATATGTTGTTCCATTGCAAATTTAATTTCGTCGTCTCTAGTTAGATTCAGATCTCGTATGGGTGCAATGATTTTTAATTTTGGATTTAGTGCACGCATCGTAATATCAAATCTTATCTGGTCGTTTCCCTTCCCTGTACATCCATGGGCAATGGCAGTAGCTCCTTCAACGTTCGCTACCTCTATTGCCTTAGCCGCAATTAGCGGCCGCGCGAGCGCTGTAGAAAGAGGATACTTATTTTGATACAGGCCATTTGCCTTAATGCATGGAATAACAAAGTCTCTCGCAAATTCTTCTTTGGCATCAATGTAAACGTGCTTTATGGCACCAATATCGGTCGAGTTTTTTTCGATCTCTTCAAAACTTTCATTCTGTCCACAGTCAACAGTTACGGTAACTACATCATAATTGTGTAAATTCTGCAGATATCTTATGCACACAGATGTGTCAAGACCCCCAGAGTATGCAAGTACCGCTTTTTCCTTAGGCATCTGTCATGCGTTGCGATTACCTATATTACATTTATATTTTTTGATTAAAGTTACTAATGTGCATCTTTTTGAATTGCGAGAGATTATCAATCCTAACAAGACTCATTGTACAGCGTTTGTTGTAATCGATCTAGTGTCGCTGAATGAAAGGCTCTTACGTCTTCTAATCGTTCACGCAATATAATATTGCAGTCTGCTAGTCAACTTAACATTGTATTAGCAATTTTTTAATTACGCTAATGTATCAATTATTTCCTAACATTTTGTAGCAAGCAACCAATTGGAATATATCTTCGTCATATTTACCCAACCACTCAAGTCTACATTTGATGCGTAAGCCAGATTGTTTGATCTGTTTTGGCTATCACGATAAGGCAATAACGAGGACGCTTAATATATCGAACAACCAATAGTGTGAATGTAAGCTAATTTTCAAACCTCGAACAATAAAGTTTTTCAATGTAATATAGTGCATTTAACATCACATTAATCATGTACAGACGTTATACGTTAGGAGAGATAAAGCGTAAAATCACGTATCTCCTGCAGAATAATAATACTGGTTTGTCAGGCGTAGAAATCGCTGAAAAAACAGGAATCAACAGGATGACAATTACAAAATATCTTGATATCTTATCTACAATAGGCTTAATCAGCAAAAAAAAGATTGGCTCAGTAAATCTATGGTTCCTTCAAAGCGGAGTAATAGATCTGGAGTTTCCAGCAAATTTTACTGAAGTTCACCAAAAATTTTTAGACGCCGTGTTGCAAGGCAATGAGAATCTATCGAGAGGAATTTTGATAAGCATGGTTAATTCGAATGCTGATCAACTCAAGCTTCTGACGGAGGTGCTCTTGCCAACTGTAAATACCATAAACGAACTTTACAATAGAGGCAGGCTTGGCAAGACAGAGAGAACTTCCTTCTTAAACTCTATATCTGAATTACTTGATTTATTGAAATTTAGCATGCAATCGATCGAAAATAAAGTAAATGCGCAGACTATAGCCGTGGCAGGCTCAGAGGATAGAATTTACCATGGCAAATGTGGAGCAATTGCCCTGCAAATTTTGGGTTGGAGTTCTTCTTATATTGGAAACGTTGAGCAACATTTGGATCCGTTTTTTGACATTGACTTTCAACGTTATATAGCCAAAGTCTGGAATAAAAGAAATGGTTTAATGTTAATTTGTATTCATTCATCATCGGAAGCATCTTTGCGTTTTTTGTTTTCTGCTACTAACTCAATGAAAGCGAAATTAAGAGGGCGCCTTGAGGTAATTTTGATAACTTCCCATGAGCTTCAGCTTATATTGCAAGACATTGGCGCTGATTTTGTAACTACCGATATTCAATCCATGGTCAATTGGGCTGAACAAGAGTTCAAAAAATTCCCTACACTAAACTATACCTAAATTTGATACGTGTAAGTATATTGATGTACTCGTTGTTTAGGCTTACATTTTATAAATCCATAAATGTGTACTCTAATGGTGCTATTAGCTTTACCAAAAAAAACAACCTACAACTATCAGACGAGCCCAAAAAATTTATAAAAAGGTGCATGTAATTAATCGGCTGAACGAAAAAAACCCAGTCGATATAATGCCTAGCTAATTCATATACTCATGGCCTGATTATTCCTATGAATCGTTAACCAGATTTCTTAATGTTTAGCTTCATCCTTAGAGATTCTGAACAGTTATCCATAAGATTTAATAACAAATTATGGTAAAATGTGAAATTGATGAAAGGCCCCTGACAAGGGAGATATTGCAAAGTAAAGTAACTGTAGCTACTGTTTATGGTAGGCCATATTACAAGATAATTACTGCCCTTAAATTGATGGATATACAATTTGACTCTCTTTCTCCGCAGGAGGCTGCTGCATCCAATGCTAAGGTAATCATTACGACTGAGCATGAAGCTGAAATAGTCAGGAGAAAGGATGTCCTTCTTGACACTGAATTGGACGATTGTCCAGCAGTTTTGAAGGCCAAAATTCTGAGAACTCTTATGGGGGATTATCACGATGATGAGCTAACAATAGGTATTGATCCAGGGGACAGAATAGGAATTTCGATTATATATCTTCATAATGAGATTGACAGTATAGTTGAATCGTCTATTACATCTACCATCCATGTACTATCACCTTTACTACTAGGAATTGTGTCGAAAAAGAAAATCATAAGAATTGGAGATGGCAATATTGATATGGCAGAGAGTCTTGCAAAGTTGATAAGACTAAAATTTATGGACCTGGTTGAGATAGAGATCGTAAATGAACACGGAACCTCTTTACCGCGAAATATAGAAGCCAATAGGCGCGGAATTAGAGATAAGTCGTCAGCAAGAGCAATCGCTCTAAGGAAGGGAAGACCTTACAAATACCTACCCTGATATCTACATTATATAGAATAACTTTGCGAATTAGAGGCGTATTATTGTGTTTGTTGTATTTCGATGCGCGCTATTATAGCAACGTAAAATTCTTAGGATGAGCAAATTGTGCCTGACTACTGTTTTATGCGCGGCTTTATGCAAATATCGAAGTAGTGCTGTTTTTTCGTTGCATTTATAGTTCACCCCATGGATCCTATTTAGGATGATTCAAGCGATTTTCCCTGTTTTGGATGGATTATTGAATTTTGGCACTTATATTTGATACCTAATTAAAATATTTGCATAAATTTAAATACTTATAGGTCATAATCACTATAGGTAACAGATTTTACCAAGGAAAGAGAAGTAAATGACTTGTAAAGGTATATGTATACGTCACAAGGCACAGAAACCAGTTGGTTCTGGTCGTTATGCTACTGGACAGAAACGTTGTCAGATATGTGAGATATTTATCAAATGGGATGGATTATGG
>Ga0126310_10000032_pt1 | contig 37470 bp, 31 predicted proteins | sample Plot60_FD_92540 | JGI IMG/M metagenome (GOLD analysis project Ga0126310, IMG submission 92540) | Serpentine soil microbial communities from UC McLaughlin Reserve, CA, USA - Plot60 | ecosystem: Environmental > Terrestrial > Soil > Grasslands | place: USA: UC McLaughlin Reserve, Lake County... | reverse complement strand
CTTGGACCACAGGAATCATACTTTTACGATCATCCTTTCTTTGGACAGGTTTTTTTGGCAGCTACCTTAGGAATAATTGGTTATCCTAATTCAATGAATCCTGATTCAGGAAATATCCATTCGATTGAAATGTTGTACATTGTTCCAAGAATAATCATAGGAATTCTTGCCATTATTGATACTCTAATTATCTACAAAATATCAGAACGCTATTACAACTGGAGGGTTGCCCTATTTGCCTCTCTTCTATTCGCCGTGATGCCGATGACATGGCTCACTAGACGAATATTGTTAGATTCCATCCTTTTACCATTTCTTTTATCTTCAATAGTTTTTTCAATCTACCTTAGATATTCTAAACGAAAATTCCTTCCTATTTTGATATCAGGAATTTCTTTAGGATTAGCTATATTTACAAAGACTCCAATAGTTGCAATCCTTCCATTAGTAGCCGTTCTAATTTTTAAGAATAGTAATAAGAATTTGAAGATGATTGGTTTATGGTTCGTACCTGTCATCTTGATTCCATTAATATGGCCTGCTCATGCAGCCTATTTTGGTCAATTCGATCTGTGGTTGAAGGATATTATATGGCAGACGCAACGGCACGATAGTGGTGGATTCGGTTCTATAGTCACCTCTTTTTTTAGTATTGATCCGGTATTGCTGACACTAAGTTCTGCGGGAATTGTTTTTGCAGCAATACAGAAGAATTACTTCCTTTTGCTATGGATAATCCCATTCGTTATATTCATGTCAGTTATTGGCTTTTCACAATACTTCTATTGGATACCAATACTACCAGCATGCTGTATAGCTGTAGCTGTATTTATTATACGCTTGTTAGAAAACATAGCCAATCCAAAATTTAGAAGAATAGTGTTGTTCGCTGTCACCTCAGGAATATTAATTTTTGGATTAATAAATAATATTATGTTAATAACGACTAATATCTCCAGCCAGTTTCAGGCAGCGGCATTTACCCTCAAATACCTTCAGGAAAATAATGATAACAATATCAAAAATGATTCTGATGTAACATTGATTTCAAGCCCGGTATATTCATGGATATTTAATTATGTATTTAATAAACAGCACGTATTTTCAGACTATCGAGATCTGCTTTATTTACCTGTACAGACAAAAAAAATTATTTTAATAGCTGATCCGCATTTTAAATCAAATATTGGTTCAGGCGGAGAACTACGCGATAAATATGAGAATACAAGGATTATCAAGACCTTCAAGGGAGATGTATTCAATTTTGATTTACATAAATATCCGTACACCAGCATGGTCAAAAATTATGAAGGTAGTATAATAGAAGTGAGAATAGGATCCTGATTTGTCGTATACTATAATAAAATAAATACTTATTACATCTTCTCAAATAATCAATGATTTTATATTGGTATAGCTATATGAAACTCCCCTAATCAATATATATATATATGTGCGTCAAAGACCCTACAGCAGGTCCATTAGTTTACAACATTAGGCATATAGATGACGCCTGGATTCTGATCTATTTTATGGATACTGGCCACATACATGACCATCAAATTCAAACATAATTACTTTTACATCTAATTCTCTTCCAGAGTGTTCATACATCTGCTGATATACTCTTTTACATATTAAGTCAAAAAATCCATTAACATTGTTCTTATTTATTATCTCAGAAACATGTCTCGCGGTATTAGCCGCCCTTATCTCTTCTACAACTGGCTCTGGAGGATTACATTCTGCGGCGAGCTTTGCCAAGAACTCCATATTTACGTGTGAGCCCCTTACATGAGTTTGTTTAGCCCCCATTGCCATCTTAGTTAATTTTCCAATGAATCCTGCTATGAATGCCTTATGAATTTTTTTATTTGAACATTGTTTTATAGCATAGCCAGCAAAATCACCTATCTGTACAAAGGCGTGATCTGGTAGTGATTTTTCAAATAGTGCTTTAGCGAAATCTTCACTGCGTCCTCCTGTAGTTAGGACCACAGTATCAGTGTCCAATGCAATAGATACATCCAAACTCTGACGAATAGAGGCAGCAAAGGATGCGGTAGAATACGGTAAAACAATTCCAGTAGTACCAAGTATTGATATTCCTCCTAATATTCCCAATCTGGGATTATCAGTTCTTTTAGCAATTTCATCGCCTTTAGGAACTGAAATGATTACATTAATACCATGTTGTTTCAAACAAGACACTGAAGCCACCTCTCGGACAGCTTGTTCTATCATTTTCAGAGGCGTCGGATTAATGGCAGCCTTTCCAATCTGAAGCCCCAATCCTGGCTTTGTTACCCTGCCAACACCTTTACCTCCATCCACGGTTATCTCTCCTAACTGATCGCCAAAGGATACAGTAGAACAGATTTCAGCTCCGTCTGTTACGTCTGGATCATCTCCTGCATATTTTATAACAGCAGACGTAGCTGAATCTTTTCCTTCAATTCTTGTCCATATGATTTTAATTGTTGCTTTTTTTTCCTTAGGTAATGAAACTACTACACTATCTACAGTTCTGCCAGATATTAAAGCTAAAAGCGCTGCCTTTGTAGCTGCGGCTGCCGAAGTTCCAGTTGTATAGCCCGTCTTCAGCTTGCCTTGTTTTTGCTTTTCTTCAATTTCAAGAGGAAGCTCCTGCTCTTGTTCGGCTAAATTTAATCCTTCTTCTTCTTCTTCATTTTCATTTTTTTCAATGTATACCAAAATATAGTCCTCGCTATAATAATACAGTGCTACCGTATATTACAATAGTATTACCTGTTGTAAATAAGAAATAGAGTTTGTTATACAAAAAGCTAGCTTTGCGATCTCTTCTGATTTTCCCCACATTTTCATTGATGCTTCTTCACTTGCCATTTTTCTAACCTCTTGACTTATTGAATTGAATGTTGCCTTTGTTGCGATGTTTCCAAGCGCTATGGTACAAGCTCGAATATTATTGCATCCATACTCCATTGCAATCTGTTTCGTAAATGCTATAGCTGCGGCTTTAGCTAAAGTATAAGCACTCCTTGAACATGCCTCACTGTCGCAGTGCTTGAAGATATATTAATTATTACTCCGCCTATTTCCGCTTTCAGCATATGGTTGATAACTGGCTTAGATATTCATATAGATCCTTTTAGATCGACTTTTATAATTTTATCTAGTTCTTCATCCGTAATTTTATAAAATTTTTTATACCAAATTTCGCTATTAAATGGATATCCTGAATATTTATGAGTATATAGGTTCTTCCGTGATTTGAGAGCTCCCGTTGCAAAAAGCTGTTTACGCTAGAGTGATAAGTTATATCAATTTCTGCAGCAAAAGCTTTACTGTTAATTTATTGCTCTGCTCTCTCTCTGCTTATTGAATATTCCTGAAACAGACAGTCACTGTTACTTCATTAGTCTCGCAAATTCGTTTGAGATAGCAAAACCGATGGCTCTAGTAGATCGCGTAACTACGGCTATCTTTCCTCTCAATGGCGCCTTACTTATCTATTCCTCTATTATATGTATTTTAGAGATATTGATATGGTGATTTCAAAACCATTTAATTAAGAGAAATATAGTTAGGATTACCTTTCATGTCTTCTATAGAAATTGCATCCAGTGTCGTCAGAATGTTAGAACCAGAAGATCTCAATTTGCTTAAAATTTTTGCATCTGGCATGAAACATCATGAATTTTTAACAAAGGAACAGATAGTTAGCTATTCAAAACTACATCGAAACTCTATCGATTATCGAATCAGCCGGCTGCATGAAATGAAATTATTAGGAAAAGACCAAGGTGGCTATACTCTTCTTATGGCAGGTCTTGATGCAATTGCACTAAAGATTCTTGCTGATAAAGACATAGTGGTAGGTATGGGAAGACCAATAGGCGTTGGCAAAGAATCAGATGTGATCAAAGCAGTTACTCCATCAGGCGAGGAGCGTGCAGTTAAATTCTTTAGAATCGGCAGGATTAGTTTCAGAGATGTAAGACGAAGAAGAATGTATGGAGATAATAAAAGTATTCATAATTGGCTAATGGTGAATATAGAGGCAGCAAAAAAAGAATATGACACTCTAGAAGCACTTCGAGGCACAGGAATAAGAATTCCAACTGCATATTATCGTGCATTGCACTCTATTGTAATGAATAATATATCTGGATCAATGCTAGCAGATATCAAAAAGCTGAGGAGGCCAGCGACCACTTTAAGGAACATTTTAAATAATATCCGAATTTGCTACAATAACGGTATCATTAATTGCGATATTAGCGAATATAATACTATATTAGACAATGATAGCAAGATATGGATAATTGATTGGCCTCAGGCAGTCACAAGAAAGCATCCGAATGCTAATGAGCTAATAAAAAGAGATGTTTTTAATATTGTAAAATTTTTTAATAGGAGATTCGGGACGGTGAAAGTTTTAGAAGAAGCATTGGAAGAAGTAATCACTTCGCCAGCTATTTGAGTAATGTCGTTACCTTGTCTATTTTTTCCCATGTAAAGCAGGGCTCGTTTCTACCAAAATGTCCATATGCCGCGGTCTTTCTGTATATTGGCCTTTTCAGATCAAGCATATTGATAATTCCTGCAGGTCTCATGTCAAAGGTATTTGATACCTTGGCTTCGATCACATCCTCGGGTATTTTCCCCGTGCCAAATGTATCTACCATTACTGAAACTGGTTTAGCCACGCCTATCGCATAGGCGATTTGCACTTCACACTTGTCGGCTAATCCTGCTGCAACAATATTCTTCGCTATATATCTTGCCATATAGCATGCAGACCTGTCCACCTTGGACGGATCCTTACCAGAAAAAGCACCCCCGCCATGTCTCCCTATGCCTCCATAGGTGTCAGCAATAATTTTTCTACCAGTCAATCCTGTGTCACCTGGTGGACCGCCAATTACAAACCTTCCTGTGGGATTAACAAGGAATTTGGTTTTACTATCAATCCAATTGCCGGAAACTGGTCTTATAACTTTGTCTATAATCTCTTCTCTTAACTGACTCATGCTTATATCAGGTGAATGCTGTGTAGAAATTACGACGGTATCAATTTTTTTCGGTTTAGAATCTTCGTAGACAACAGAAACTTGAGATTTTCCATCTGGCCACACCCAACTCAAATCTTTATTCTTTCTCACTTGCGATAATTTCATAGTTAGTTTATGAGCTATGGTTATTGGTAGCGGCATTAATTCAGGAGTCTCATTTGTTGCATAGCCGAACATTAGTCCCTGGTCTCCTGCTCCTTGTTCTTTGTTGTTTCCTGCAGTTACTCCCATTGAAATATCTGGACTCTGTTCATGTAGTGAGACAAGTACCGAACAGCTATTGTAGGCGAATCCATATTCTGGCTTGGTATAACCTATTTCCCGAATGGTATCACGCACAATACTTTGCACATCCACATGAGCTTTTGAGGAGGTTTCACCAGCAATAAATACAATACCCGTAGTTGTCATCGACTCTATTGCGACACGAGAGTCAGGATCCTGTTCCAAAAATTTATCTAGAATCGAATCAGAAATCTGGTCACAGACCTTGTCTGGATGACCTTCCGTAACGCTTTCCGACGTGAATAGATATTTTCTGACCATTTCTCTTACTTTGTTCTCAGAAGCCAGTGGTATGAAGAACTTATCATATATCTTAGAACTCTTTCTCTAGCTTTATAAACAACACATTATTACCTCTAATTACTACTTTACCGTAATTTGCAATAACATCTGGACCATTATATTCCTCGGCATCCATAAGTATTAGATTCATATAGGAATCGACATTGTTCATTCTACCCCGGTATTCTATTTCGCTCTTCAATCTCACGGCAACCTTCCTATTTATAAAACGCTGTAAAGTAGACAGAGGCCTCTTTGGTTGTTGCTGAGATGGCGATGAAGATGACAATTCAATTAATCACTTTGCAATTCAAAACATCATGGCTAGAATAAAAAGGTTCCTCGAATATCCAACTGGATTTATTATAGATACTACATCAAATAAAGTATTGCCTACAATTATACCAACAGGCTCATTATCACTGGATCGTCTCTTAGGAGGAGGTATTCGTACTGGATTAGTTACAGATATTTATGGACAGAGTGGCGCTGGGAAGTCTCAATTGTGTTTTTCACTTTGTGTTAACTGTGCTAAATATCTAAAACAGAACGAGATAATAGTATTTATCGATACCGCAGGCACATTCAGACCTGAGAGAGTTTCCGAAATGGCGAGACAAGAAAGAAATAGCAACATTCTAGATAAAGTTTTATTAATCAGAGCATTTTCTACTACTGAACAGATAAAATCAATTAGAAAAATTCTCGATATTAATCCACTGCTAATAATAGTAGACAGTGCAACATCACTATTTTCATATGAATATACAGGCGCTGCAAGGCACCTCTCGTTAATGAAGCATCTCCATGAATTAGCTTTTGCTGCTATTAATTTTGATTGTGCGGTTGTAATAACTAATATGATTCGCAATGTTCCTATTAGTAGAACAATAAGTTCTCAACATTACAATAATTCAACTAAAGCAATTAATGCAACAACTAATTCATATCAACAGCGCGAATTTATGGCAACATCGGTCTCAATTTATTCTCATATGAGATTGAGACTTGAAATTGTCAACTCAGAAAAGTCGATAATTAGAGCGAGTCTCATGCATCCTATACGTAGAGATCACGCAGACTTTAGGATAATGTCAAGAGGATTTATGGATCAAATTAATCAAACACACACACAACAGGAATAATGATGCTTTCTTTATTTGAATCGCATATTGAATCTTGTATACTGCGAAGGAAAGCTCGGAATCATATATATTTTAATTTTTATTGTAATAATCCTACCAAATTGTTCAATTAAGAATACCAGAGAATCTTTTGAGAGAAGAATTCATACTTCTATTCTAAATTAGCCAATATAATCTTGTAAAAAGTAAGACTTTCCATGGTAAGGAAATTCAATTATATTCATCTTACAGAAGAATATCGACCTTGCTTTCAGACGCTAAATTCTTAAAACAGCTAGAGAAATAAAAATTATCAAGGTAGAATTTAGAATGGACAACTTGGAAATGATTTTCGAAATGCAAAGAACATTAGCCGAATTTATTAAATCTCCCAGATATCCAGCAGAGAAAGAACAACGCATATCTTTCCTTAGCACTGCTATCATCCACGAGGCAATAGAACTTCAAAGGCTCACAAATTGGAAATGGTGGAAAAAAGCTGTTCCGTTTAATGAAGACATGGCAAAAGAAGAGCTAATTGATATATGGCATTTTGTAATTCAAGCGTCACTTGAACTTGGAATGACTCCTTCAGACGTCTTGAAAGAATATTCAAAAAAGAATCAGATTAATAGAGATAGACAAAGATAAACAACTTACAAAAATCATAAAAAGATTCTGTCAGTGAGAATAAAAAATTTTATTCTCTAAGTGTTTAGTATCTTACGATCTCAATAGACTTTATGGATTATAGGTTATAATTTCTATAATCAATATATATTATTGACCTATTTTTACTGTAAGAAAAATTGTAGCTGCCATAGTACATACCACTGGATAACATGGACTAAAACATTGTGCCGTTCATAGAATAGCATCATTTTTGGTTACTACCATTAAAATATTATAAACGTTTCATTGATGATAGTAATAATTATTGTCTTATCTTGATAATATTTGACATATACAGAACTAAGTTTTTGATAAATTTCGCTGCTATTATTATGCTGTTTCATTTCGCTTATTTTGTAAATTTGCTATCAATTACCATTAGTTTTGGATCACATAATCTGGGAGTGAAGTTGCGATTATCCTATTTATATAATAAACATATGTAATGAGTTATCAATATAGACGACATTGTCACTCTTATGACAATTATCACCAAGGAGAAGAAGTTTGATCTGACAAAATACTTGAATACCTTTCGTTATATATTGCTCATAAAATGGTAAATTCAACTTAAAATGTAATTGATAAGATTTAGCTTTTTTCTATTTTTGTGATAACCTTTACTATTAGTGCAGAGTTTACGAACAATGAACTTAGATAGATATTTTAAAACTACTAGTACTACTACTACCTTTATATCACATCCAAAAACTATCATGAAACGATATCAACAATATGTATTCGGAAAGAGGGCTGGTTATTGTTTATACAGGGCGAGGAAAAGGTAAAACCACGGCTGCCTTAGGAATTGTTTTACGGTCAGTTGGTCATGGTTACAAGGTTGGAATGATTCAGTTTATCAAGGGCGAATGGTACTATGGCGAACTTTCAAGCTCGAAGAGACTAGAACCGGAATTTGAAATGATTGCAGCAGGTAAAGGATTTGTTGGAATTATCGATGACGACCATCCCGCAGAAGATCATCAAAAAGCAGCCAAAGAAGCCGTCTCACTGGCAAAGATGAGGCTATCATCGGGCGCATATGATATCATCATATTGGATGAAATAAACTATGCTGTAAAGTTAAATTTGGTATCGGTACAAGATGTTCTTGAGCTAGTCAAAATAAAGCCTAAAAAAACTAGCTTAGTTCTAACTGGAAATTATGCTCCAGAAGAAATAATTGCCGTAGCAGATCTTGTTACTGAAATGAAGGAGATAAAGCATCCCTACCGGTTCGGTATTAAAGCCAAAAAAGGAATTGATTACTAATTGACTTTCATAGTCATATTGTTTTCGTTTCAAGGTTTTGGATTTTGGATTTCTCCGTAACTATATGATAAAATCATTTGAATTTTTGATGTTAAGACAGGGCAACCTTAAAGTATGTCATTTGTACGGTTTACCTTTACAAATGACTACTGCCGAGATTAAACGACTTCCTGATGCCGGTGATATAGTTGTTGCAACTATTAAAGAAATTACTGGTCACGGAGCTTATGTTATTCTAGATGAATATAATGGTATGACTGGCTTTCTCCACATATCAGAAATTGCAACGGGTTGGATACGTAATATTGAGCGGTACGTAAAACCGAAACAGAAAGCAGTGTTAAAAGTAATCAGGGTAGACAAAGCCAGATCAGAGGTTGATCTTTCGCTCAAGCAAGTATCAGGCGAAGAGCGAAAATCCAAGCTAATAGAAGTAAAAAAGAATGAAAAAGCCTCTGCTTTTATGGAGATTATAAAGGTAAAAGCACAGATTAACGATTCACAGATTAAAGAAATAGAAGATAAAATATTGCAGAAGTATGATTATGTATACGATATTTTTGAAACAGCAGCAAGAAAGGGAGTTGATGCAATTCAGAATCTAGGTTTACCCGATGCAGTGACGAAGGCTATCGAAGAGGAAAGCAACAAGATACAGATACCGCGGGTCGAGATCAGAGGAATATTAGAAGTATCTTTAAAGAAATCCGATGGCATTGAAGTGATTAAAAATATATTATCATCAGCAGAAACAAGCAAGAGCAGTTCACATATCACTATTTCTTATATTGCTGCTCCAAGGTATAGAATAGTAGTATCAGCAGATAATTTTAAGGTAGCCGAGAAAGCATTGAATAATATTGTAGAGAAGATTCGAAATGCTATCGAGAAACAGCGAGGCACTTTCAGTTATATTCGTCAAGAATCAAAAAAATCTCATCAAGGATAGTAGAAATGAAACATCTTATCCGAAAGTGCTCTGCATGTAATACATATACCCTTAGACAGATCTGCCCAAAATGTGACGCACCTACCATTGATCCACATCCTGCAAAATACTCACCAGACGACAAGTATGTCAGATATAGGATTGCAGATCGTTATTCTCAGATAGAGAAAGACCACCATGGTACTAATTTACAGAATGACATGTAATCTCTAATTTTTGTAAATGTATCTAGAGTTTATTTTCGAATATTGCTCAACTTGACATAGATACAGTAGAAAAAATGGGTCTATGATTTGCTATCATGATATATTCTTTAAAGTATCCAACAGACACAGAAAAACGGAAAACTCTTTGATGTCTGAAGATGTAAAGGCTACACATATCCCCTATTACCGAGAAAAACTTACAAAAGCATCAACTTTCGGTAGAATAAGAAAGTAAAAAAGACGCAGGTAAGGCCACAGTTGCCTATTTATTAAATATGAATAAAAATGTATAATTTTCAAACGGAAATCAAAGAAGTCTTAATTTATTGACCCGTTTCATTATTATTATTATTGTTTACAATAATTACGTTTGTCATATTCATTGACTTGTTAACTGGTGTAGCGTTAAGAACATATTCGGCTGCCGTGCTTGTGGCTTCGTCTCCAGCATTTCGCGTTATATTAAGCACAGAGGCAAGTAAGGAGTTACCGCTGCTAGTCTGATTAGTCATTAAATCCGTTGCATTAGTCATTTGACTTCCTTGTGCTAGAGCCTGTTGTGGGAATGGACTGACAGCCAAAAGAGATGAAGCTACGATTACTGCCAATGAAGCGATTCCAGGAATAAGTACATAATCTGTATGATATCTTTTATTCATCAATACACAAAGACTTGGCATGAAATTTATAAATTTCTACCTTCTATTCTAGGCGAAAGTATTAGACACAACGACAATAAGAGTATTTCTTCTCAATGCATTAGATACTCAATAACATGACATGTTGAAATAAATAGATTTTGCATCGAAAAAAGTTTAATGTCTTGTAGACACACAACTAAATAACAATAAAAAGATGGAGGTTGTATCTGAATTTATACTACTCCAGACACATGCGAGTATTTATTTTACCTTCCTATGCACAATCCACTAGGGTTGCTTATTGCACAATTGTTGTCAGAATAGGCGTTACTATTAACGTTTGTAGCCAAACCGTTAGCGTTGTTCAAATCAACTGTGTTTCTAAGGACATTATTGGAGTCTATTGTATTATCATTGCTCTGGGCGTCAACAAATATACCATTCTCACTTTCTAGCACGTTATTAGTCGATATCATAGCATCTCGCGTATTTACAAATGTAATCCCAGCCAACGCATTGCCACTTATGAGGTTTTCAGTCAACTGAAGACGATTACTTGAATGTGATGCCATTCCAATACTGTTTTTACTAATTATATTTTGCGTTGCTTGCAATCCTACTGTACCAGTTGAGAAGACTGCAATTTGATTTCCTCTAAGCATCATAGATGTTATTAATGTTCCTTCAGCACCTGATGCTAGGATACCTGCTTGGAATTGCTCAATTGTTCCTGGACCCTCAATTGTTACACCATTCTCGTTACCTACAGACATGCCTACTTTTGAACTGTCTGGACCTGGGCCTCTTATTGTATGACCGTTGAGTCTTATGGTTGTTCCGTCATCTCCTACAATCAGACCATCTCCACTACAGTTTAAGTCAGAATTCAACTCTACTAGTCCTTCAACAACTTGTCCGCAAGCTGCATTAGTAACTGGCGTTCTAGATTCTCTTTGTTGGTCCTGTTCTTGTCCCTGTCCTCGTTCTTGTTCTTGTTGTACTTGTTGTTGTGCCATTGAGGATAATGGTTGTATTGTTAGACCACTTATCACTGCAAATGACACTATTGTCGCTACCATGTATGCCATTATAGTTCGTTTCATTCAGTAGACTATTCGAATTAAACTATTTATGCTATACTCTTATTTGTATTGTAACTAAGTATTTACGCTATCAATTGTAACTATCTATTAGTATAACTAGTAGTTCTACTACTTTAAGCACCTATCATAATTCATACTAACTAACTTATAGAGATAAGTTCGCGCAATCACATTATGTTGATCATTTCCCAACCATAGAGAAATATAGATAGCATCGAAACATATTAGACAATCATTTACTAATGGTAGTATTAGCATTCTACATTAACGATTGGGTTCATAAATATTAACACTATTGAAAATTCTTTTTAACATGCCAATGGTATTATTATCAGTAATTTTGATAGATTAGATGAGATTTATATTTATCGAAAAATTAAATCCAGTATTATTATCGTATTCAAATGAAGATAATAGTCGAGCATCTCATATTCATATTATCCTGATATAATATTATATATCTATATATATACATATATATATTTTAGATAATGGTTCATCTTCTCTTGATGACTTTTTCATAAAAATTTGAAGCAAGAAGAATTATAAAGAAAACAAGAAAGGATAAGGAATTAGATGAATATTGCCATTGCCGGGGCAGGGGTGGCTGGGAGCTATCTTGGACATTTGCTGCAAAAGCGAGGTCATAATGTAAGAATCTTCGAATCTTCAAATAGAGAAAACCATTGGCCTGTATGCGCATGGGGTGCATCTAGAAATGTTCTTACAAAGTTTTCAGATAAGGCTGGTCTCAATTTTGACGATTATATTTTCCATGTAGGAAAAACACTGAGAATGGAGCTTCCAAACGATAATAGAGAATATTTGGATTTGAAGGGTTTAGTTACATATAATAAACAAAAATGGGAGGAAGACCTTTTAGAAGGAATTACAATTAACTATGGTTTTAAATGCAGCCCGGAATCTTTTCCCTTAGATGAGTATGATTATGTACTTGATTGTACGGGGCTACATAGAACGCTTTTACCTAAATCAAAGCAAGATTTCCTAATACCTGCGTATGAATATCTAGTAGAAAACGTTCATGATGAAGAGGAATTTTATGTGATAGGATATAAGGGAGCAAGGGGATATTTCTGGTATTTTCCACTTGATCGTAACAGAGGATATATAGGCGCCGGCGATATTGACAGGAAATATTATGGTATTGCGGAATTTTTTAACCAGCAGCCTGCAGTTAAAATTGTAAAGAAAATAGGAAGACCCATACGCCTGTCCCCTCCCAAACGAATGGAACCATTCTACAAGGATAACGTAATAGGGGTAGGCGAATCTATTGGATGCGTTTTCCCTATGTTAGGAGAAGGAATAATTCCTTCGTTACTGTGCTGCGATATTTTTCTCGAAGTCTTTGACAAAAGTGAAACCAAATTCGATTTCAAGCAGTATCGAAAGAAGGTGCTCCATAGATTTGACTATTATGATAATGTTTACAAAATTGTCAGATTAAAAATGAATGGCACATTAAGTACAATCAGGCATGTAAATTTGCTGATGAGCATGTATAGGAATATGAAGAAAGAAGAGCAGCGTTTTGGTTTTGAAATTAGCTTTGATAAAATGACTAGGCTTCTTAATGCATTATAACACTTATCATATATCCGCAATCAAAATCTTTAGATTAATAAATAGCTCTTTTAGGTTCAATTTCTTGTTTAGCTTTCAGAGTATTGATATATTGTATGTGTTTTTACTATCTACTGCCATAATTTATCTACTCATTAGGTCGATATAGATATATATATAATAAAAGATTCACCGACTATAAGTAATTAAGTAATTAGATCAGTTAAAATAAAATGATTAGAGATTCATATATGTATGCTTTTAATGTCAAGGCAAGCCTGATTAGTCATGAGAAATATGCAGTATTATTTATTTTTTCAATTGCTTCTCTAATACGAATTGTTCCAGAGTTAATTGCTTATCCTTATCCTATTGGATATGATGTTATCAATTATTACATTCCTGTAGTAACAAATTTCGATAAATTCTGGTCTACGATTTCTGCGCAGTTTCCGTTTTACGTTTCGTTGCTTCATGTTATCAACACAGGTTTATCGATTTCTCCTCATTTTGTTGTTACAACATTTGCTATCATAACATATGGTATTTTTGGAATTTCAATATTTTTTATTGGACGAAGAATTTTGAAAATTGATATCAGTTACAGTATGTATTTGGCATTTTTCATCATATTCCAATTAACTGTACTTAGAACAACATGGGATCTTCATCGGGATTTATTCTCTCTCTCAACTATGTTCCTGATGTTTTCGCTAGTTTACAAGAGAAAGCAAACCAATAAGAGGATCATTATTGCAGCTTTAATTCTTTCCGCAATTACAGCAATGTCTGATAGAATGGTGGGATTACTATGTACAATCTCTCTACTAATCTATACTTTTACTGATAAAAGTCGATTAACAATTCTATGTTCAGTGGTTTGTACATTTTTCTTTGCCGCCTCATTAATCTATGGATATGGTGCTCTCTATAGTAATACAATAGAGTCACTAAAGAGCCTGCCGCAAACTATCTCACCTACATTCTATAATCCAACGAACCTTTTAATTTTATTTTTTGTTTATAATGGTCTGGTTACGCCAGTAGGAATAATTGGCTTCAAACTTGCGAAGAATAAATTACTTAAAATCCCATTGCTAATCTCTGTTACAGGAGCATTCTCGTGGTTAATTTTCCAAGATTTAGAATTGCTACTTGCTGACAGGTGGATCATTTTATGCGGCATTTTTCTCTCTATTTTTGCTGGCTATGGTATTATTCAATTAGCTCAAAAAAAAAATACAAATGTTGCAAAGACATTAGCAGCTTCATTTCTTTGCATTGTTGTTGCAGTAGGAATAATATATGCAGTAATGCCTTATGATGGATTTTCTGTGTATGGCATTGTAGGAAAATACATACAGAACTTTGTACCACTTACAATGCAATTTAACTCACTCGATATCTCTCATAACCATAATCTCATAGATCTGATATCTTGGATAAATAAGAATACAGATCCAAATTCATTAATCATAGGAGCAAAGCATTGGCGAGGCTGGATGGAAATTAAATTACAAGATAAAAGGGTCTACTTATCTTCTGACAATGTATATGGATTATACGGAAGTTTAGCAAATAAGCATACAAATCTCTATATGATAACGACCAGTGGAATACAACAACAACCATCTGAAACAAAATTCAGCAATATACAGATGGTTTACTCAGATCATCTATTTAATTTGTTTAGAATAAAATAATTGAAAAGAAGATATTTTTAGCCTTGTAAATTAAGGAGTGCTTTGGAATTTAAAATTCTAAGATATGACTTATTCATTATTACCTTATGGCTTAGCACAAAAGAATAACGTTCTAATTAAAGCCTCACTGTGGTATAATAAACAATATTATTCGATAATATAGGTAATCAATATAGAAACATAATCGTTGTTAGGATATGTATAATAATAAAGTTGTCTCTTTTATTGTCTGTCATTAGGAAAGAGGAGTTCTATCATTGATGCAAAAAAATATAACAAAAACAGAAGTAAAGCTTTCTCAATTATTACGGAGTGGTTGATTTGTCACTTAATGGTCTTACAGTTGCAATAACAGCAAGCCGTAGAGCATTAGAGCTAGCTCACCTAATAACGAACTTTGGAGGCATACCTTATATTTCCCCAACAGTTGGTATCGAGTCTAATATGGACAAATCCAAGGAAACTGAGGATTTTATAAAGAAAATAATAGAAGATAAATTAGATTACGTGATTTTTATGACTGGCCCAGGGGTATATTCTCTTATGTCCGCTGCCAAGAAAGTACAAATGGAAAGTAACGTCAGTGAGGCTTTGAAGCAGACAATTGTTGTTGCTAGGAGTTTAAAGCCAAAGATAGCCTTGGGTAAGTATGGCATAAAGACTGATATTGTACCTGATGAAAATACAGCCGATGGAATAGCCAAGATACTCAAGAGTAGGGGCATCCAGGGAAAGAAGATTGGTGTCCTTTGGCATGGTTCATATTTTCCTGTCTTCAGGAATGAAATGTCTGCAGCAGGAGCAAAGATATTTGAATGTTCCACCTACACGTACTCTTTTGATCTCAATGAGAATGGCGCCAAAATTCTTGAGGAAATGGGATTTAAATTCGTTTATCCTGACCAAGGTAAGGTGATCAAGCTGATAGAGGCCATAAACAAAGGAGATATTCATGTAATAACATTTACAAGCCCGCCGTCTGCTAGAGACCTTTTCAATATAGCGGAAACTCATAAGATGAAAGAACCTTTGCTACTTTCACTTAACAACAAGGTTATTGTGGTTGCAATAGGACCTTCTACTAAGAAAGCACTTGAAGAGAACAAAGTACAGGTGGATGTTATGCCACAGATATACAAGATGGGACCCATGGTCAAGGAATTAGTCAATTATATTAGTCAATCTAATAATATTTCAAAAAGAATAAGAAAATCATGATAACATAAAAGACGAAGGCTCTACTAAATTAGCAATTTACACTTTATTGTACTAATCGACAAAAAAGAGTCAGCAGGTCACGTACACTTCAACTTGCTCTAGGTTGTGTTTAATTTTTTTAATCATAGAAACTACGACCTTATCTCAAAATTTATGTTTCAAGCCTCATTTCTATGGACAGAAATTAAATTGTCTTTATTTTGCTTGATGGCTTATTCTTTTTGTAGAGCCAGCCGTGCAGTATCTAAGACTTCAATCAAGCTATTATCGTCAGAATTACTGCGATATTTCAGCTTATTTATTAGAAGATGGATAGCTCTTCCTACGGGTACCTTTAATTCATTTATAGATGAGGAGACAACATCATCATCATCATGATCATCATTCGTATCATTATTCCGATACTGATACCTATTATTGCCCCTAAGTTTTGCTTCCCTAAGTATGGGTGCAAATTCACCTAACAGAGCGTCATCCAATTTTGAAATCATTTGAAGTTGCATGTTTAATATATAATTAACATATACCAAGGTCATGTGTCGCATTAGAGTTTCATCTCTCAATGAATCGATCATCCCCTTAAGATAATATGTAATTTGTTTAGAAAATGTCAGTTTAGAAAGCATTTTATTATTTTCATGGTTCAATTCTTTTTTCTTTGCTTCTCGTGATGTCACTTCATTATTTAATTTGCTAATTTTCTGATCTAAGTGGTTTATAGTTGACTCTATGCTGCCATATTTCTCTAATTCAGCAATTAGAGATTGTCTATCTATATTACGATCACTGTGATGATATCTTTCCAATAACTTTGAAAGCTCAATAATATCTTGCTCCCATACTCCCCTATAAAAAAGTCTTTGTAATGCTGGTCCTACTAGTGGTTCTGATAGCAATGCTGCGCGGGACGAATTTAATTCTCTATTAATAGCAGAAATCTCTGATCGTAGTTTATCTAACTTTAATTCAAATCCTAGCTTGTCATCGTACTGTTCTTCTACATCTTTATAGAATTTTTGTGGTGCTTCCTCAACTGATAGATTATTTGCAACTCTTATTTCGTTAATTGTGTGATATAATACTTTTAGCTCTTTTAGACCAAATCCCATAGATTCAAGTTCACCATATTTTGAAAGTGTTTGGTTGTGTGAATTTACCACCTCTTCAAGAGAATTGCAGTCCTTAGTTAGGCTAGCATGCTTATTTTCCAGTACTTGAATAGCACGTCTATATAGTTGAGTCTGACTTTTTAAGAACTCAAAGTCTGAAAATTCTGCTATTATTTTATCAACATCATAATCATACTCTCCTACCCCGTTGATAGCCTTTGCAAACAATGAAACATTTTCTATCGGTATTCCGTACTTGTTCCTTAGTTCGCTCTTAAGATCCGAGTACGATCTGAGTTCTGATGCTGTCATCCTTTCATTTTCTAATGATGCATTACGTAGTTCTTCTGTTAATAATCTTTGTTGCTCTAAATCTTTTATTTTTTCCTGCAATTCCTCAATGTCTTTCTCGAGTTTCCTTTTTTCATTTGTTTTTTGGTTGACATAGTCAGGAATCTGAGAAAGTGCTATATCTTTTGAAAAGCTGAGTAATTCAGCTAGATAGCTTACGATTTTATCTTGATTTAAGCCTAATTTTTTGCAGTTATTGTATATATTTGAAATAAAATATTCGAAATCTTGTTCGTCTACTCATAAGTTTATGATTATCATCGCTAGCCTAAATCCTACTGCACATTGGCTAGCAGTTATTCCAATTTTTTTGAAAGTTATTGCAAGTTCTCTGAGTTCATCTGCAAGAGGAAAACCTAAACCCCGGCGCCATTCATTAATTATGTTTGTTAGTGCGCCAGTGCTCAGCCCTGTATCCTTCCCAATTGAATCTCTGGTCTTTCCCTGTAACCATTGCTGTATAACTGCTGATTTAACATTTTCTGGAAGCTTGGCAGGCAATAAAATACATCGCCATCCTAGCCTAGTAAATCTTCGTCAAATCCGTCAAATATGTCGTCAAATACGTCAATTAAAGGAATTGGTATAAAACAGGATAGAATACCCATTAAAAATCAGTCAATTAATCAAACTTCATCTGTGATAGAATATAAAATGATACTAAATAAAGATACTAAATAAAGATACTAAATAAAAATAATAAGTTAAAAATAATGTCATTATCACATAACCAAAATGAAACGAGATATATTGACTGGACATATTCTGGCTGGCATAAGAAATAGGCAAAGTTAATTTTATATGCCAATGGAAATTATGCAAGGGTGTGCAGTATATTGACGGCGAAGGTAACATAATTGTGCCTAAATCCGTCAGGCCAATAATTGATAATAAAGAAACAATATTAGGCAACAAGAAAGGAGCTAAACGACAGTTTCGTCATGGTAATTTGCATATTCGAGAATATGATGATTATTATATTGCTCATATGGATAAAATAGATCCAAGAAAGGACCCGCTCGGACACTTGTTAGCAGATGCCCCAGAGTATTTGGCCGGTAGCATTTCCGCGGCATTTGTTGGATACAAAGTTGGTCAAGAAGTATATGATAGAAACAAAGTAAAAGGGAAGAATCAGAGAACTGCTTTATATAACGCAATATTGGCTGGATGTCTCGCAGCTTCAACTGCAGGCTCACTTTCTTCTTATATTGTCAGCAACACTATTAGAAAAAATAGGTGAGGATAGAGCAAATGGAGAATCATCCAGCTCAAGTGCCTGAACAAATTTCTTTGGAGCATCCTAGTAAACAGAGCGAAGATATTATCAAAGAGCCGTCAAAAATCCGACTTGCAAGAGTATTATTTAAATTGTTACCAATAGCAGTTAACTTTAGAAGAGATAGACGTAAATGGGTTAAGCAGGAAGGAAAAAATATCGATGAGAAAAAATTCAGAAAACATGCAGAAAAGGCCCTTAAAACTTTCATTGACCTTGGTCCTTCTTACGTTAAGTTAGGTCAATGGCTCTCAACACGAGCCGATATTTTGCCACAACCTTATCTTGAAGTATTGGCAAAACTGCAAGATGAAGTGCCACCAGCCTCATTCTTAGTAGTAAAATCGATGATAGAAAAAGAATTAGGAGATATTCGACATTTATTTGACACGTTTAATACCTCAGCACTTTCAGGTGCAAGTCTCGGACAAGTTTATCTTGCACGATATAATGGCAAGGATGTTATTGTCAAGATAAGCAGACCAAACATTGAACACATCGTAGAAAAAGATATATTCTTTCTAAAAAAAATACTTCCCCTCGCTACACGCTTTATTGATCCCAATTTGCGTTTTTCAGCCGAAGGTATGCTATCCCAATTTATTGAAACAATTCATGAAGAAATGGATTATAGAATAGAAGCTAAAAATCTTATCAAGATCAAACATAATCTCAGAAACGATAAAATGATAATCATTCCTAATGTAATATTAGAGAGAACATCAAAACATGTACTTACTTTAGAATATTATCCAGGTATAAAAATAACCGATATCGAAAAACTGGAGGCTATTGGAATTGATAGAGAAAAACTAGTGGCCAGGGTACACCAGGTTTTCTTCAAAATGTTATTACGCCATAGCATTTTTCATGCCGATCCACATCCAGGAAATATTTCAGTAGCTGATAATGGGGCGATAATTCTATACGATTTTGGAATGATTGGAAGAATAGATAATGAGACTCGCATTATATTAATCAGACTATATCTGGGATTGGTCGAAAAAGACGCTACCCGCACTGTCAATGCTCTAATAGACCTCAAAACATTAGAGCCAACAGTCAATCGTTATGTTGTTGAAAAAGCCTTAGATATGAGTATACAATCTCTACATGGAAAACAAGTAGACAGAATGGAAGTTAATGCATTAATGGAACTTGCTAACAAAACAATGACACGGTTTCCATTCAGGCTTCCTAAAAATCTGGCATTATATATGCGCATGACATCTATCTTGGAAGGCATCTACCACCATCATAAGGTAAAATTCCAATTTGTAAAAGTCCTAGCAAATTTGTTAGAGCAGGAGCAGCTTATCAAAGAAGCTTATATAGAGGAAATAAAAGACTCTTTAGAGAGATTTAGAAAAGGTATTGAGGCATCCATCTATGTCGCACCTTTATTAAAATCTTATCTAGAAATCCATCAAGGAGAACCCTCCTACTATTCTTATAATATTTCACAGAGAAATAATAATTTTCTGGCGGGAAGCATATTTGCATCAGCATTATTTCTCGGATCCGCAATAATGCTACCAAATAGTCCTAATTTATCTTACGGAGCTTTTATTGCATCTGTATTAACATTTGTAACAACAATAATATGGAAAAAAATTCGATTTTAGGTTGTTGTCGTAATGTAACCTGTTGATATAAAGAGGATCTCGTCTTTCTTTCTCTCTATGAATTTAATCATACTTGGCAATTAAGTTTCGTCCATAATTATAATTTTCTCTAGCATGTTATCTGTATAAAGCTGAAGTAATGGAAAGTTTCATGGGATCATATGGTATAACTAGAATATGCGTTATTAAATTCGCATTTTGATTCTAAAAAGCAGATATAGAGCAACATTGATCAATATACACCTTGCATGATAAGATCTATAGGGTTTTATCTATCAAATCTTTAATCTTAACCATGGATTTGAATGTAGTTTAACTATGCGAAAAATCAAAGCATAGATAGAAAATATCAAACTATTCTATTCCCAAGCACAATATGATCTGAATGACATTTTTAATATTAAGATTATGGATATTCAAAAGATTTTGTTGGTTGTTGTTGTGGTCGTGACATTGTTGGTGTCTCTTCTACTTATCGTTGTTTTTATTATTCATTATTACTGGATGGGTAGCAGAGGCATTCTTTTTATAAACCTCATAAACTTTATCGTAAACTACCCTTATTCTATTTGTATTAAAAAATAAAAAATGCTGGAGTAAAGGCGATTTATTCATTTGACATACCCTATAATGAACATCCAAAAAAGAACTTCTTAAGGATATTCATAGTTCGACATACAACCAGAAAATAAAAGAAATGCTCCTAAAAACTTTCTAACATTTTATTCAGTCCTAAAATAGCTCACTAGATGTCTTTCAATATATCATTAGTAGACGGTTTCTCTTCTTAGAGTGTATGGAAATAGCCATAGTATATTATCTTAACTAGTTTTTGTATCATCTATCACTAAATCTACAATATTAAAACTCATCATCAAATATATAGAGTATATAAAATTAAAGAACAATAGAAGATGGTTACAAAAGAACACTAACTACTTAACTAACTTTTTACTATTCGTTGATAATCATCTTCTATTCTTACTATATCATTTTCATCAAACTTACCATATGATATCTCAAGGATAACGCAATCATCCTTGAGTGCCTTAACTCTATGTTTTGCTCCTTTTGGAATAACCACATTTTGCTCTTCCTTAACTTCAAGTATCTTGCCATCTAATTCTACTTGAGCAGTGCCCTTAATTATTTTCCAAAATTCCCATCTCTCTTTATGGAATTGAAGACTAAGTCTTGAATTTGATTTGATATAAATTAGTTTAACCGTGGATAATTGATTCTCATGAAATTTTTCAAATCTTCCCCAAGGACGATCCTCGCTATAAACATCCATCTATTTTTGTATTGTATCAAAATAATTTAACAATTATGGTGTATTGTCCTGTATACAGTGATAACCATAATGATAACAATAATGATAAAATTAACCTAAGCGCATATTATTATACGACATGGATAAGTCAGATAGATGTATTAAAAATGAACACAGTTTATGTGAAGGGATAATACCCCAAATAATAGAGGGATCGAAAACAATAAAGATCTGTAATTGTCCGTGTCACAATAATATGTACCAGCTAATTAGGAACACTCTAGCTGTGGTTAACCAACGAAGTACCAGCCTCGATTATGGATTTCCGGCTTCTGACGCGCTTTAAGAATGATAATATTATAGTTTTACAGGTATTAGATAATTATGCATCGATATGATAACCAAGTAGAATTAGGCTCTCTAGATAACAACTAATATATTCAGGTAACATTTTAGAGCACAAAAAGTTATCAGAGGTAAATAATAATAATAATAAATTGTAACAAACTAAATGAATATAACAGGTCCTATTCTAATAATAATAGTAATATTAATAATTAATTGTTCTCATTCTAAGTTTTCAAGACATTGTAGAAGAAGGTTGCGACTCCTTTTCATAAGCCAGACTGGAAATTCGTCTAACATAAACACATATTGCTGCTGAAATGTAGGAGGAATAAATCCACCGTAAGTAAATACCTGTACAAGAGCGTTTTTCTCACTAACAGTAGCAATTTCTTCTTCAGCGGCAACCTCATTTTCCTCGATAATGTTTCTGTATAACAAGACGGGCTTGCCTGATCTGCTGGCGTTAATCGCTGCTTTGCTAATTTTTTCTCTCAGCCGATCAATCAACCATTCATCCAAGGTTAGCTGATTATCATCTAAAGTTAACTGCTTGTTTGCCATGGCAAATTTGTTATATAATTTTTTATTTTTAATGCTATATGACAAAAAGATTTAACATAAAACATTCATTTAATTTACTTCACTTGCCTTTGTCTGACAAATGTATTTGTCAATTCATATCTTTATCTTATTCTATCTATAATAATATATCCTTATTATAGCTGAAGGCATAAATTATATAATTGTAAAAAACTCGACCTATCTTATTGTATTGAAACATTTAGATTTCGACCCTCAAGATCTATTAACTTATAGTTTATTTTTTCGATCAGATCCTTTGTTAATACAACAGATTTCACTCTTACGAGATACTTTAATTCCTCCTTTAATGGAGATAGGAAAGAGATTTCCTCATCATCTAAATTTGCAACAAACGCTGTTGAGAGGATGTCTGTCGGATTATATCCACTCTCTTTTCGTAACTGCTGTAGATTTCGAGCCAAATCTCTTAAGAAGCCTTTGGATGTCAATTCCTTGTCGCGTTCCGTAGAAATAAAAACCATAAGATCATCTCTCTCTGTCATAATATACCCATCTGAGACTAGATATGACAGTTTTAAATCGTCCACTGAAATAGAGGTGGCGCCGCCTTCATATACAATCAGGAATGTTCCAGACAAGTTCAGAGATTCGAGCAATTTTATCTTGTCCAGTTTTTCAAACGCGAGCGTTACTTTACCAATATTCTCCTTTACACGAGGTGCAATTTTTTTCCGTATCAGCTCAATATTTGGAACAATTGGCAGTTTATTTGCAAAGAGACTTAATAATTTTTGTAATGCTGTATCGCTACGGATTTCTATAAGGGCATAATTTTCAACATTTAGTTGGTTTTTTAATATATTTGAAATACCACTTACAGAAAGAAATGTTGGATCTGAAGTACAGATCAAAGCCTCCTTCACGGGCCATCGTCTTTTAAGTTGAACTTTCATTCTTGCAGCATTTGCAAGAGAGATAACTTCTTTTAATTTGTCAAAAGCTTCTTCAACCATTCTGTTAACGAGTTTTTCTTCATATTTCGGCCAGCGCTCAAGTAGAATACTGCGTAGATATGAAAAGCAACTCAAGTAAAGATACTCAGTAATAAATGGCGAGTAAGGATGAACGATTACATCTATTTGCATGAGGGAATATGCCAACACCGAGTAGATTGCAAGTCTGCGATTAAGTCGCTCTGGGCTATCATCCCATATATCATTTCTAGTGACCGGAATGTAGGTCTGGCTTAACTGATTAATTATGAATTCTTCTATTGCTTTTGCGCCTTCGTTATATCTACATCGTTCAAATGCTATTGTGACGTCGGATATAAGCCACTGCAACTTTGATAAAAGCCATATCTCTGGTAAACTTAATAAATTATTGTCGATCACCCAACAAAGATTATATTTCTTCTGTTCAAAACCGTCGAAGCTGCTATTTTGTTTAAAATAAGTGTGTAAGTAATATAAAGTACTCATGACCTGATATGGTCTTCTTTCCATTTCTTTAACGCTAAAGTTCAATGATTCGATTGGAGACGCTTTCCACATAAAATAAAATCTAACCAAATCTACAGAATTTTCGCTGAGTAAGTTATGTGCATCAATTACGTTTCCGACACTTTTGCTCATTTTATTTCCTTTATCATCTAACACATGTCCTTGAAACAAAAACGATTGGAAAGGTGCAATTGCACGTTGTTGCAATATCACATTTTCCATTAACAGAGTGTATGCCCAACCTCGCGTTTGATCTATTCCTTCAGTTAGAAAGGAAGCAGGAATTAGATTCTTATATTCTTCATCGTTGAGTGAAGCATAAGGCGCTCCACCACTATTATGCCATGTATCCAGAACATAAGGCTCTCGTTGCATATCTTCTCCACAGTGATCACATTTTATCACAATCCTATCAATCCATGGTCTATGAAGTTCGAAGTTGGGCCCATCAGGAAGAATCCTTGCCTTCTTTATGATTTCATCTCTTGAGAATAAAGGATCTTTGTTTCCACACACAGGGCACGACCAAATTGGAAGTGGTGTGCCCCAGACACGCTCCCTAGATATACACCATGGCACCTTTTCTTTTATAATTTCACAAAACCTATTTTTTGGAGGCTCATAAAAATATTCTACCTTTTGTGCTGCTTTTAGTGGCATATCACCAAGTTTCCGGATTATGTAAAAATATTCTCGTCTGGCAAGCCAGACTAACTTGTGATGTGAACGCCAGCAAGTTGGATATTGATGTTTTATTGTACTTGATTTAATGGCAGCTCCTACTTGTTCCATTTCTTTAATTACTATGCGATCAGCATCTCTGACAAATACATCTTTAAATTCTCCTGCTTTTTCCGTAAAGAAAGCCCTATCGTCTATTGGTACAAATATTGGGACATTTCTTTTTGTGGCAATGTCAAAATCTACCTCACCGTTAGCAGGAGACAGATGAACTATACCGCTACCAGTTGTAACGTCTACAAACTCTTCTGCTACAACAAAATGAATAGATCCTTCCTTTGCCAAATTACCAAGTTCTGGTATCAAAGGAAGTATAGGATGAACATAATGTCTGCCATCAAGATCTTTACCGTAAATAGTTGTTTCGATTTTGAATTGATAAATCCCGAACTGTTTCATCAGATCCTGCAATCGCGTTTCTGCAATAATCCATTTTTCACCGTTGACTGTTACATAGACATACTTAGCTTCTGGATTAACGCCGATCATTTCATCTGTAACAACAGTAAAAGGCATAGTTGTCCAGACTATAAGATAGATATCTTCAGTGGATAGTTTGACTTTATAATAGAAAGAGGGATCCTCTACTGTTTCATATCCTTGGTTAACCTCAGCATTACTAAGAGAACTTTGGCATGATGGACAATATGCAACAACTCTAAACCATTCTTTTAGTATTCCATTTTCCCAAGCTTTCTTTAAATACTGCCATTCTCTTTCAATATATTGGTCACAGAAAGTCCAGTATGCTTTTTCATAGTCAAATGACATACCTAGTAATTTGTCTGCGCTAAGCCATTTGTCATTATAATGTTGAATTATTCTCTTACATGTTTCAACAATTTTTTCTATTCCAACTTTCTTAAGATTATCTATTTTACTTCCTGTTAGTCCTAATTCCTTCTCAGCTTGTAACTCTACTGGGAGACCCTGAGTATCCCAGCCAGCTCTGAAAATCACCTTCTTTTTTTGTAAAGTATTGAATCTATACCAGACATCTTTTATTATTCGTCCTCTTAGATGTCCTACATGTGGTTCTCCGTTCATCGTTGGAGGACCTTCAATATAACTAACTATATCGCCATAATCAAAGATTTCATTTTCTAATAGAGATTTTAGATTTATCTTATCTAAGTAACTGCGAATATCATTTTCGACTGCCTTAGCATCAAATTTCCCTTGAAGTGCCATTTACACCAAAGTCACTCTTATAACCACCAGTGTTATATTTTTGGCTACTTACTCTATTACAAAGCAAGAATACCAATAAAGACTGGCACAAAGACGATTGCGACTGTATTAAGCAGCTTAATAACAGTATTTAGGGCAGGTCCTGCCGTATCCTTGTATGGATCACCAATCAGGTCTCCAACTACTGCCACGGCATGAGCTTCAGTCTTTTTCTTTCCCAATAGTTCGACATATTTTTTAGCGTTGTCCCATGCACCCCCGCTGTTTGCGAGATGATATGCTAGAAATAATCCACTAACAACGGCGCCCATTAACACGCCTGCCACAGCAGTCGGTCCTAACAGAATTCCTGTAATAATAGGCGCCCCTACTGTTACGAGTGCAGGCTTCCATAACTCGCGTAGGCTAGCGCTAGTCGCGATGTCTACACATCGTGCGTAGTCAGGAGTTTCTTTTCCATCTAAAATGCCAGGCTTTTCTCTAAATTGTCTTCTTATCTCATCGACCATTTTTGCTGCAGAGTTGCTCACACCAGTAATTAGCTGACTGGTTACAAAGAAAGGAATCAACCCCCCAACCAATAATCCTATTACCAATCCTACATCAGATAAAGAGTATAAGAATTCTTTTGTAGAAAAGATTTTGTCTGCTTCATGTTGAAATGCCTGAATCATTGCTAATGCTGCTAGACCAGCACTGGCTATAGCAAACCCTTTTGTAATCGCCTTTGTAGTATTTCCAACAGCATCTATCTTGTCAGTGATAGTTCGGCTCTCTTCGCCCATACTAGTCATCTCAACTAATCCTCCAGCATTATCGCTGATAGGTCCGAATGCATCGATACATAACACGATACCGGCTAAACTAAGCATGGCTACAGCAGCCATTGCAGTACCGTAGATACCCATTAATGGATCTCCAGTTATGCCAAAAATAATTCCATATGACGTACCTAATACAAACACAATAGCAAGCATAAATGGACCTGTGGATCTCATGCCCATAATTATTCCAGTCAAAACATTCGATGCATATCCCCACTTTATTGAATCTACAATCGCTCTAACTGGCTTATACTTATAATTAGTAAAGTAATCTGTAATCCTCTGAATCACAGGGACCAATATTACACCTACAACAGTTGTAGCAAAAAGACCGTAGGCTAATATTGTATTTCCAAAGAACATAGTGGTCATAAAAAAGTTTAAGGCTATTGCTATAACAGCACTGATTATGAAGGCTATATCTAGAGGTTTCATAGGATCATCAATTTTTCTTGAAGTAATAGTCATTGCTCCTATTATTGATGCAATTAGACCTGATGCTCCTATTAAAATTGGATAGAGAACAAGTGGATTGACTGAAATATTGACTAGTGAAAGATGGATATAAGAAAATGTTTCGCCTGCAACATTTTTTAGGCTGTCTGGAATAACCAAAGCCCCTAAGAGCATTGCTGCAAGTAGTGTAACTATATAGGATTCATAAACATCGGAACCCATTCCTGCTGCGTCGCCTACATTGTCACCTACATTATCAGCTATTGTTGCTGGATTTCTTGGATCATCTTCTGGAATTCCCTCCTCTACTTTTCCTACCAAGTCCGCTCCGAGATCAGCGGCTTTAGTAAAAATTCCACCACCAGCTCTAATGAATAAAGCAATTAAACTTGCTCCTATTCCTACCCCAGCTATCATCAAGGGTTCAGGAAACACTAGGTAAAGAGCCGTGATAACGATTAAGGCCATTGCGGGTACGGATAAACCTACTGTGGCTCCTCCCCTGAAGGCAGTGGCAAAGGCGGGACCCAACCCACGGGAAGTCGCTTGCGCTGCCCTTACTGCTGCTTTAACTGTAATCCTTAACGACAATAATCCTGAAAGACCTGACATCGCTGCTCCTACTGCAAAAGCTACTCCGTTAGAAATCCCGGATGTAAAACTAATTATTATCGTCAAGGCTATAGCGATTGGAATAACAATTTTAAATTCTCGTTTTAGAAAGGCCATTGCGCCTGTTCTAACAGCAGATGATATCCCCATCATCTTATCTGTTCCTCTATGCTGTTTTCCAATCCATACAGCAAGAGCACCAGCAGCTGCCATCGATGCTAATGATGCACCAATTGGAATTACTTCTTTCAATGCAATTAACACGATTTATTATGAGAATATATATACGTACTGAGTGCGTACTCGATTGTATATTATTAAAGAGATATACAGCTTTATCCTAGTTATCTACGGCCAGTTTTTTGTAAAGAATTATCTTTTTAATTATAAATAATTTTATTGTTAGAACTCACAAAGGACTACCAATAATCATTGACGAATAATCAGTGAATAATTCGTCTCTTCAAATACTACAATCTCATTCAAAAAGTCTATAGAATATACACATGAAATATCTACAGAAAACTAATGAGGATCATTTGCCCATAGATAGATAGATAAATTGATTACAAACAATTAGCAGAAAGTTGGTCAAAGCGCCTTGAATTGTTCACTCCATTTCATATATGCTCTAATCATCTCTGTAGTAACGCTTGGTTTTCTTATTTTGAAAATTTCCTTAAAGTCACTTGTGATAATGGCTCTGGGACTTTGCTGTACATCCGTGGCCTTGCCACTTTCAAACAATTCGTTTACTACTCTTAGCTGGGCTGATTGGCAGATATCTTTGATGTCACTTGCACTGTATCCTTCAGTAAATTTTGCAAGTTCCTCATTTTTTAACGTCTTTTCTTTTTTTAATGGTGTTGTATATTGATTAAATAGATTTGTTCTTGAGGCAATGTCAGGAAGTGTTACATAAATTCTTTTTTGGAACCTTCTAAGAAAACCCGCTTCTAAACTCCATGGTTTATTTGTTGCGCCTATAACGTAAAGTTGTGTTTCTTTCGACTTTCCATTGATTCCATCCATCTCAGTTAGGAACTGGTTTTTTACCCTAACTTCACCTCCAACTTCACTATTTCTTGTTCCCAATAGTGAATCGATTTCATCAATAAAGAGAAGAACGGGAATATTTTCATTCTCATTTAGTTTTCGAGCCATTGAGAATAATTTTGATACATTTTTTTCTGCTTCGCCCAGCCATTTACTCATCATCGAGGCTGCATCAACGTTGATAAAGTATCCATCTATTTCGGCGGCGGCAGCCGCTGCTAATAATGTCTTACCACATCCAGGGGGTCCGTATAATAATATTCCCCTTGGCCAACCTAAAGGAAATAAATCAGCTCTCTTGGTTGGGTATACAATAGATTCTCTTATAGCACGTTTTGCATCTTCCAGACCAATAACTTCATTCCAAGTTACCTCTGGTTTTTCTTTCATAACAAGATCGTCAAAGTCAGCTTTTAGACTCTCCACATTATTGGTTTGTTTTAGTCTATCTGACTGCAAACCTCTCTTGCCATTACCATTTGCTGGATGTAATTTTTCATGAAAATGATTAACATCTGGAGCCCTTTCATCATCAAGGCCATGAGACATTTGTAATGATTTAATTCTATTTTGATAGGCGCTTGCCCTTTCCATATATATCTTGTTTAATTTGTATTCAGGATAGATCTCAATTAATTTAACAAGAGCCTCAATAGCCCGTTGGTACGATTGGACAGCCATGCCTCGCGAACCTTGGGAATCTAACCTGATTGCCTCGGCGGCATATTTACTAGCACTATTTTCTAATTCTTGTGGAGCCAGACTCATATGTTTACTGTTCAACTGGATTCGGATTCAGCTTTGAATTACTATGTTGTAAATCTATATTGGGTAAAAAACAAAATAATTTGCACCAATATTAAGAACACTTATCGAATCGGACGGGATAATTTTCATTTTGCTTTTATATCGTTGTCTTCTTATTACATGTCTTTTATTGATCCATTACGGGAAATTGAAATCTTATTATAATTAGGCTCGAGCTGTCTTAGATATTTAGAACGTATTACGATATATTCTATATTTCGTCAATACTTAACCATCTGCATTCACCTTTATCTAGAGAATACTATCCATAATAACACTCCGATCCCATTATCGATGCATGTTAAGATAGATGGTACTCATATGTTATTATTTATCTGATTAAACATGCAGATAAGAAAATGTGAAAAATATACGTAGTTGTGTATATTTTAAGTATGTCACGATACTAGGGCCTATGAGATTATTATTGATAGGTTGGTATATCAGTGAAGGACTTTTTAATATGTTGTTCCGCAGCTAACGATGCCTCATTTAGCATATGTACAGCTTCCTCGTTAGCTATTTCAAAGTTTATTGTAGATGCCCCCACCTGACCTGCGTCTATCAGAATGCATCCTAATAATTCAGAAATAATTCCTAACTCATCATCTGATTCAGGTAAGGACGGAATAAGACATGCTCTAATATTCTTCACAACGGCCATAGCCGGAGCGAGTAAAATTACTATACCTTCAAAATTAGATATTCCTAGCAATTTATTTTTTAATATCTCAAAGGCTATTTTTGATATAAGTAACGTTCGTATGATTCTTCTTGAATGAGCAATATCCATTGAAAGTACCATAGAATATTGAGAATTATTCTCCTTTATTGACACTATCCTATTCTTTAACAACTTGTCATCAATTAATTTTAGCTCTTGTAAGATATGGTCCCATTTTACTATTTGTACATCTATTTTACGTAACAAAGCGTCAATTCTAGGTTTTATTGGTACGCTCTGACATAATGAATTAGATCTTCTAGGATCATCCAAATTGCACTGTTCTTTTGTCCATTTTGATGTAGATTGCATGTTATTTTACCTGCAATTTATAGTATGGTTAAAGATTAATGTTGAACAGAGACGTAACTATTTGTAACTACAGTGACATAGCTTTATTGTAACAGCTTAGCATTTTTTTTAGTTTTGACGCAATCTAATTGACTAACACATTTACTTTGATCATATATTAGTCTTCAATACTTTCTATGCAATATAGAAATAATAGTAATAGTAATAGTAATAGTAATAATAACGATCTTGTTGGAAGTTTAGAGGAGCTCGGTTTATCAAAATATGAAGCACGGGCTTATCTTACAATGATCGGTAGGGGTTCACTTGCTGCAAGTGAAATAGCTTACTATGCAAATTTACCCCGTACAAAAGTTTATCCAACACTAAAAAAACTGGAGAAAAAGAGGCTATCAATAATCTCTCAAAAAAAGCCAGTCATTAGTAGTGCAATACCTCCTAACGACGCTTTTGGAGAAATAGTCGACCTCCATGAACGACGTGTAAAAAATATGAAGAAAATTGTTGATAAATTGCAGAAAATAAGTGAGGAAGGATATAAGCCGAGAGGTTCTGAAGAAAAAAGATATTTCTTACTCGATCCCAATCTTGCTTTCGAAAAGATCAAGAATCTTATTTGCAGTTCTAAATCTTCAATAAATGCCATTCTTGATGCATGGGGACTAAGACTCATTTCTCAATGCAAACCGTCCCTCATTAGAGCAATTACAAATGGTGTAAAAATTAGGTTGGTTTTACCAAGTCAGTGTGTTGGAAATGAAAATCTGTCTTCATTACCTACAGAAATTGATCTGAAAATTGGGAATTTAGCTTACAATATAATTATAATAGATTCTAATAACATGATATCAATTGACAGCAGCAACGGAAAAGCAGCAGTATTTTCTTCCCTCGATGTTTTTGGATTATCATATATTAGAAACTTTGAAAGTGAATGGGATAATGCGATGCAGGTTAACCATTTGATTCAAACAGATCCAAGTACTGCAACGATAGCAATCCAGTTAGCAAAATTAATTGAAAAGGGACTATCTATGTCTATATTGGACCATGCAATAAATCCACAGGCAGATCTCGGTACGCATATTATCAGATCAATTGAAAAATCAGGATTAAAGATACTTGAGACAAATATTAATGAGCTGTTCAATATCATCGATTCGGCATTAAAAATTAGTTATTCAGGCAACTTAAAACATGACAAAACCAACAATGTAATAAGTATTCACTCAAGGGGTGATGGCAAATCAGTTTTACCGTGGGCATTACTACTTGCTTCATATTTCAAACACATCGGCAATGAGTCCAAAATAATGCAAAATTCTAAACAAATCACAAGTACTGAATCCATTCATCTTAAGCTTTTAAAACCTATTCCTGAATTGAATCAAATGATTTCATCGCATTAGGTAAACGATCTAACAAATCTGTCGCTACCATATGTAAACCTACTTTATCATATGCCAAATTGCCTGCTACTCCATTAAAATAAACACCCAAAATTGATGCTTCATAAGGTTTCACTTTTGTGAGTATACCCGCTGTCAAGCCAGATAATATATCCCCCGTGCCTCCTACAGTCATTGCACAATTATGGATCTTGTTTATAGCAACTCGATCTCCATCTGAAATAATATCTGTTTGTCCTTTGAGTAATATCGTAATAGCGTACTCTTTCGCATATTTGTATACATTTGAGATTCGTTCGTTTTCATTCATACCTGCGTTTTGGCCAAATATTCGTTTGTATTCTCCCGCGTGAGGAGTAATGATTGTGTCAGTTCCACATATCTCTTTGAGAACAGTGGGAATTAGAGACGAAGCATCCAGTAGTAACCTTGTACCGTCGCTGTTAAGATTGTTAATCAGCGAATGCAATGCCTCTTGTCGCGCTACAGTCATACCCATTCCAATAGCAGCTGCATGAGGTTTTTTTGGAATCATTGCAATTAGTCGGTTAGCTGAACCAGTAGTTAATTTATCATCAGACATCGGGAATGCTATTATATTTGGAGAAAAGGATCTGACTGCTACAATGTTGGATCTTGGAACAGCTGTGTAAACAATATCTGTTCCGGATCGAAGGGCAGCCATGGAAGATAGTATAGGTGCACCATGGTAAAACCTGTTTCCTCCTACAACAAGAACAATACCATTATCGCCTTTTTTGGATGACAATAAACGAGGAACCATAATGTGTTTTATAAGTTCATTAGTTACTGTAACTGCTTCTGGCAATTCATTCATAAGATACTGTAATGACGAATAAACTTTGTCAATATGGAATCAAATAAATGTATATACATAACAATATATATATAGATATATCTAATTTTTAAATGACCTTTTTTCTAGCAATTGAAGGCTTTCTGATGGACCAATATCATTCATCATATAATGAGTTCTATGTAATTAAAGCTAAGAAAACAGGGCTAGCTATCCTCCTTCTGTCATAATTTGTTTAATAATTTTATAATTAGGAGGCATCTTTCAGATCACCAGCTTCTTTTTATGAAAGACTCCAATTCTGACTGTGTAAATAGATTATAGATGCATATGAACTCACGTATTAGTGGACCAAAAGATGTATGAAATGAATTTGATATAATATTCAGACACATGACTAAATCAGCGCTTTTGACTCTGATAGTAAAATTCTGTAAAGTAATAATGGAAAATAAAAAGATAGACTCTGCCAATTTGTCAGAAATTGATAGGTGATTTTATGACATTTATATCCTCGTAGCAAATTCTGGTAATTACGTGCCTCAAGAGATGTCAGGTCGTCTCCTTCATTAATTGTTATCATTATAATGATGATGTTTGCAGCCATTGTTTTCTTTTAGTAGTAGACGGCCATATTTCATCAGTATACTACTAAGTCGAGTATACTACCAATGGAGGAAAAGGACTGACGGTATTCTTTTCTCTTGGGTTGGGGTTCAAATGGCGACTGTCAAGAAAGTATCTGATGACCCATGAGGTAGCACGAGATTCACCAGATAGTGTATATGTGAATGACTATCCTAATTTCCGATTACTAGTATTCACAATACTATAAACAACAAATAATAAAAGTCGGCGCTGTGTTATAGTTTACGTAGAATTCAACTCTAATACATGTCATGAAATAAAAGAAAGAAGATTTGTAATTTGGACTTCAATTATCGTAGCTCTTCTCTTTGGCTTGTCTGTACTCTTCTTCCTTTGACTATTATCAAAGCAGTCATTATTACAAAAGCAACTTCAAATATCTCTATAGCTATGCCCGTTCCATTAACAGTTAATGCCGTTCCATTAGTAATTGCATTTGGTACTCTTTTCACTACATAGACAATCGTTAGCACAATTGGACCTTCTATTCCAATATATTACCACATTCTTTCGCATCGTTATACCATGGGCAATATCAAAACTAGCTGAGCTATTCTATATGTAATACAGAACATAGTAAAAGGTGAATCACCTATAACAATCCCATTATATGCCATTACAAGACGTGATATCCCTCCTATTTCAGTAGTAGCTCCCTCTGCTATGTAATAGTATAAGCTCTTATGGATGTATTTTCTCTCTTTGTCTATGTATCTCCATGTATCTATATATATCATGTAAATTCTTAAATTATTAATACGAAGAATAATAGAATACGAAACTATATTCTGTTATTACAGCTTCATCTCGCAAGACTTGATTCGAGTAATAATCATGTTTATGATGCTATTTTTAAATAACATACACACTGCTATGATTATAGATGCCTCTAAAAGATGATAAAACGACTCATAGTACAATAATAATAAAAAACAACAGAATTATTCTAACTGTCATTGCATTGTCCTTATCTGGACTGATTGTTCTTATTACAGCATCATCGTCAGGATTAGCATCTAACATAGCTTCTGCTCAGTCAATTCCGGCTGGCATTCTTCCTACAATCAACAAAACCATGTCATCGAACCAAGCGATGGGATCTCCTGGACCCTTTTCTGGACAGTTCGGACAACTATCTCCGGAGCTATCTGCGGCTCAAATCAGCTCATCAACAAATCAGACATGCACACTTACACCCTCTTTAATCGAAGAAGAAGGCACGCCGCAACAAATCGAAGGCCCGTACTTTGTTGATGATATGCCCAATCGTTCTGACATCAGGTCGGATCCCTCAGATGGTTCAATGCAAGAAGGTATCCCATTGCGTCTTGTACTTCATGTCTATGACGTAGATACTGGTTCATGTATCCCTCTTAGTGGAGCACAAGTAGACATATGGCATGCCAATTCTCAGGGTGTCTATTCAGGCGTTCAGGATGCTGGCACTACCGGAAAGAAGTTCCTTTGTGGATACCAACTGACAGACGATAATGGGACTGTTCAATTTACTACTATTTATCCAGGCTGGTATCAGGGAAGAGCCATCCATATACACGCCAAGGTCAGGACCTTCGAGGGATCAGAGAAAACTTTGGAGTGGACATCACAGTTTTACCTTAACAATTCTATCAACGAACAAGTGCACACACAACCTCCATACAGTAATCATGGACCTCCCGACATGAGAAATGAAGAGGACGGGATCTACAAAGGAGCCTCAACCGACGGCCTGATGCAAAGCAATACTGGAGAGCATCTGATGCTCAATCCGACTAAAAACGATGGGCAATTCTATCTTGGAACATTCAATATTGTGCTAAACTCAGGTCAATCTAGGCAGTAATGCTATATTCATTCTTCTTATTTATGTCATACAAAGTACGATGATCCAAGAAATTTGGCAAGGCTATAGCAACTTTCAGACTATTATTTTGGTGGTTTTCTCGGACGCATCAATACTTTTCGTATAACGATAGACTGAATTATTATTATAATATTATTATTATTTTTAGTTCAGCATTAATAGAGTTTGGAACTATTAGATTTATTGATAATAGTATGACTATGCTTGCTGCCATATCTATGAGAGTCTGTTTTACTGCTAGTAGCGGTGGTAATTGTATGAATTAGTAGTATCCCGTAATTTAGTATTGTGACTCTTGCGGTTAGTAGAGCCAGTAGCTTGTAAAACAACTTTCACATAATTTAAGACACAATTGACTCTGCAAATAGGATAGATTAATGTAGTTCAACCTTGTTTGTAAGTGCGTTCAATTGTTCATAATCCTGTTGCTTTTTCGTAAAAATAGTCTTTCTGATAATGCGGCCATACATTTTGTCATTATTCAGCGTCTCCTGAGCCATCTCCAGCATCATCATCATCATATCCTCCTCCTCCGCCATCATCTGTGTCTAAAGATGTCCCTTCGTCTTGAAGAGATCCATGATTTTTGACTTTTGTGTTCACATCCTTTGCTATTATATCTACTGTATCTACAGCTGATTCTGCTTGCTTATTATTATTGTTGTTAACTTGATTCTCAAATACTTCTAACGCAAATGTATATTTTGTATCATTAGGATAATTTGGTGCAACAAAGCTTGGATGCGCTGTATTATTACCATTTAATATTATAGCAGGGCCATTCGTTTGTCTCCATAAATAATTGGCCGTATTTTCAAAATTACTGCTTTTGTTGTTGTTATCAGTGCCATTTAATATAATCATTGTTCCTTCTGTGACTTTTTGGTCTGGACCAGCATTAGCAATATATTGGTTGGGAGGGCAGCATGAAGGTGCTGGTGATGGCGTTGTTGTTATTGCCGTTATTGCTGGGGCTGTATTATTCTCATTTATAGTAGTGATGTTGCTGTTTACATTAGGTGATTGTTGTTGTTCTTCTATAGATGTTATACTTCCTATATTATTCGTAGTTTTCCTTGCTATTCCAATTGCATTTACACTATTCCATTTTGTTAAATTAATAGGATCAGTAATACAAGTTAATTTCGAAGTTAGATTGTTTGTTCCATTTGTAATAAGATGATAATTGTTAGTATATGTATAATTCCAACTAGAATAATCATTTACTCCACCAGGACCTGTTGCTATAGCTTTTTGAAATGGCTTTGTATTATTCCAATCAGCATATACTGTACAATCAGTAGTTGGATTATCTGTTGATCTTCCTGAAATGGTAAGCTCACCTGCTGGAACTTGTTGACCTGTAATAGGAGATGTAATCTTTACGCTTATTATTGGAGATGGCTTTTGCTGTTGTTGTGATGGTTGTTGTTGTAGTTGGGATAGTTGTGCTTGTACATGCAACGCATCATAATAATAAACTGGAAAAGCATAATAAACAAGATTTATTGCTGTAACAACAAATAACAAAATGAGTCCTTTTGTTAACTTGAGCTGGCTAAATCTTTTCATACATTATACCATCTATATATTAGGCGCCTAATGTGATGCATACTATATAATTTTTAAGTTTGGTAAGAAGATGTATGTATAGAATACGTTAGATCGGAAGATAAAAACTTTTAATGAATCATATTACTATTTATTTCATTTCATTTATTACTTCACAGTCCATTGTATAGACGTCACCCTCGGATTTATCATAGTCTAATATTACATCAAAACCAGTTCCACAGCTAAAGTAATCTGCACCATCTCCTCCTCTCAGAGTATCGTCACCCTCGGCACCATACAATTCATCTGTTCCATCTCCAGCT
>Ga0126310_10000031_pt1 | contig 37672 bp, 39 predicted proteins | sample Plot60_FD_92540 | JGI IMG/M metagenome (GOLD analysis project Ga0126310, IMG submission 92540) | Serpentine soil microbial communities from UC McLaughlin Reserve, CA, USA - Plot60 | ecosystem: Environmental > Terrestrial > Soil > Grasslands | place: USA: UC McLaughlin Reserve, Lake County... | reverse complement strand
TTCTTATCTCCATGTATACTTCCGATATTACCTGGGTTTATATCGTATTTGTCTGGAACAGCTGCAAATGAGGCTAAAGATTCACAGACAGCTAAAACCGAAATCGAAAGTTACAGCGATGGCGCTGCTAGTAATAGCAGACTTGTACAGCCAGTAATTGTTAGGAGATCAGCTAGAATCAACATTTTTCTCAATACTGTCTACTTTATTCTTGGTTTTTCACTCGTTTTTGCAGTACTAGGAGTACTACTAAATAGTGTTCTCATTGGTGTAGGAAATGGATTTCAACACTCACTTACATCAGCTGGTGGACTCGTGATAATTGGGTTTGGAGTATATCTAATATTATCTACTAAACTACGAACTCTAAACTTTGAAAAGAAGATGATGACAAGAATACCGAAATTCAAGACAAGCTACATCACATCATTTGTATTTGGAGCTGCATTTGCGGCAGGTTGGACCCCATGTGTTGGACCTATTTTGGGAAGTACTTTCGCGCTAGCAGCAAGCCATCCGGCTGCAGCATATAACTCATTGTTGGCATACTCATTAGGATTAGGAGTACCATTTCTGATTACAGGTGCCTTCTTTTCACGGGCTACAGGACTGATCAGGAGGATGGTAAAACATCTGAAATACTTTAATTTAGCAATGGGTGGGATATTAGTTATAGTAGGAATTTTGCTGTTTACAAACCAGTTGATACTCTTGGCGAATTTTCCACTTGTCAATCAGGTAATCAACCTTGGGGGATGAACTTGATACAGTGTAACAAGATTGATACTAATGGAATAGGAGAAGTAGTGGAGAAACTGCAAAGGAAAGGAGGAGAACATAAGTAATGAATAGAGATAACATTAGTGCACTATCGCTGGGAATTGCAGTAATCGCTTTGATCGCTGGATTTGGAATATATTTTAACAGCCCTGCATTAAATAAGGCATCATCGTCATCTATAGCTCAACAAAAAGTAGAAGGATTAGTTTCGGCAGCAATTACACAAAATGGTACATTAACTACAATAAAGCTTGATCAAGATCAATTCCAGCACATCGACAAGTCTCAATTCATAAAAGCGCCTGAATTTACTCAAATAAGTGGCTACATAAATATGCCTAACAATAGTCTAATTACACTTTCATCTCTTAAAGGAAGAGTTGTTCTGGTAGATTTTTGGACATACAGCTGCATTAATTGTATACGCACGATACCTTACCTTAATGATTGGAATCAAAAATATGCTGAAAAAGGCTTAGTGATAGTCGGAGTTCATTCACCAGAGTTTGAATTCGAAAAGAACTATGAGAATATAAAAGCAGCGGTACAGAGACTTGGTATAACATATCCTGTTATACTAGACAGCAATCATGGAACTTGGAATGCGTATGGAAACCAATACTGGCCTAGAGACTATCTAATCGATACCCAGGGATACATAAGAGATAATCATATAGGAGAAGGAGGATATGAACAAACAGAAAAGACAATTCAGTCACTGCTAGCCGAAAGAGCAGCTCAAATGGGTATAAAGGAGATAAGTTTCAGCACAAAATCTACCTCAGTAATTAAACCACAAAGTATGCAATTTGTAGATCTAAATCAATCTACAACACCGGAGATATACGTGGGTTATGATAAGGCTAGGGCCCCAATTGGAAATCCAGAAGCTTTCAAACCAGATCAGACAGTATCATATTCAATTCCATCTGATATGAGTTTCAAGCCTAGCACTGTATATCTGCAGGGCAGCTGGAAGAATAACCCCGACAATATGGAACTTCAAAGTGATACAGGCAGAATTGCTTTGATCTATTATGCAAAGTCGGTTAATATAGTAGCTGGAGGGAAAGGTGAAGGCATCGTGATTAACGATAACGATGAACGCAGAGTAGTAGGCGAAAATGGACAAGTAGTTCTTACTACAAATGCAAATATGTCAAACAAATCACTAGGGCAGGATCTATCACAGAATGGTAGTTTTACAATTGACAGACAAAGGTTGTATAATTTAGCAATGCATGAAGACTATGATGCTCATTTCATAATAATAGATGTTAAAGGTAAAGGATTTCAATTGTATACATTCACGTTTGGATAATATACTGGTACAATTAGATAGTTTTCATATATTTTTTGCCCAGCAGAGTGAGGTTATCGTAGATGTCGATTTACAATTTTTTATCTGCTAAACTAAAGCATTGGGTAACAAAGTTAACCGAGAGTTAAATAAGCCATTGATTGCCGCTAGGTTATCATGAAGAACAAAAATCACACAATCATCTTTGTTGGAATTGTCTAGCATTGCTTTGGCCTTGGTATTTATGATATCGCCGAACAGTCATAATGTGTTAGCTCAACAACAAAACAAAACTAATTCTGGCGGGAATAGCAGCGGTAATAACAAGACTATTTCTATAACCATGACTCCTAATACTCAACAACAAAATCCATATTCTATAGGTATGAGATCAGGTTTACAAATCAAAATTGGACAGGCTCAATATCGTTATTTAGTCCCTTATTGGATATGTTTAAGTCAAAAATACATACAACTCTTAACGATGCTACTACAAGTGCAATAAACTCAGTAAGAGGAGCAGGTTCAAATGCTTCAGCTGTAGCAGCATTTATTCATCCTGAAAATGGATTTTTAGTATACGATGTATTCGTCTTAGATTCAAGTAACAATATTCATGGAGTAATAGTAGATCCTGGAAATGGGAAAGTGTTATCCAACCAACAAATGTCTATGATGGAGATGATGTCCATGATGCATCCTTCTATGGGAATGGGTATGATGGTGGATCGTGGTATGGGTATGATGCAGCATGGTATGATGATGGGCGGAGTACCTCATGCTATGGGTATGATGGATCGTGGTATGATGGATGATGGTATGGGTATGATGGGAGCCCAAGACGGTGTTTGGCACTAAATAGCAGTGTGAACCCTACTATAAATAAGTACTTCCTTTTTCTTTTTTAGATATTCTATCAACACAATATCTCAATAGAAACTTTCAACATATAGAATGTTGTCTTGATCACAAGAACACATTAACATCCAGCCAAGGCAAAGACGACACTGAAAGTGCTATGAAATACCAGAAGGTAAAATAAAATTTTAGTGACCTTTATGTCTGGTCCCTAAGATACAACAATAACCTTTCCTACCATCGTAGGATGAAGTTGACAGAAGTAAGGAAATTCTCCAGCAGTAGTAAATTTGTGGGAGAATGTTTGATTTTGTGATAGCATAGAGGAATCAAATTCTTTTCCCGTGTTTGGATCACTAGAGTCTGTACCAGATGTTACTGTATGAATTTGACTGTCATCATTAGTCCATGTTACTGTATCTCCTGACTTGACTTTTACGGAATTTGGATCATATGCCTGGTCACCCATTTCAGATGCTTCTTCTATTATTGAGACTTTTCCAGCTGCTGTGCTACTAGTGCTGCCAGCTTCAGAAGATTGCTGCTCTGTAGAATTCCGAGCTGACACCGACCCAACAACAATAATACTAGTACCTGAGATAACTGCCAATGTAAGCACTGCAAGGACACTAAAGATTGCTACCTTGTTTTTCGTAGACATACGCTAACGAGTTAAGAATACCACCCTTTATAGCTATACTAATTATTAATGCAGAAGAACTTTCGCCATTGTAAATTGGATCGACCTTTATCAATTTTTTCTGTAAATTCAGCATTAGATAGACAGCTGGTATTAGCACCCATTGTTTTGTTATTGCAGGTTCTATGATATTTACATACTTATCAGCTCATATTGATCCTAATTCAATGTCGAGGATTGCTGCTCACTTGTTACAGGAATTGGATTTCTTGGTGCAGGCATTATATTAAAAAGTGGATCAGACAAAAGGATTATTAATTTGACTACTACTGCTGCTGTATGGTTTGCAGCTTCGATAGGTATGGCTATTGGATTTAATTTTTATTTTACGGCTATAATTGCAATAGCATTTGCTGTACTAGTGCCAAGGATTCCTCATATTTCCAAAATAAAAGACGTAGCAGATAGATAGCATCATGCCAGCCAAAAAGCGTCCTTTTGAAGCTGAATCCAAAAAATGGCATTCTCGCCTAATGAACAATCCTGAACAATTTGAAAAAGAGACATTTGTAGACCGTATAAACGAAATCAACTTTGCAATTAAGGAGTTTAGAAAGCTGTATGAGAAAGCACCTGTAACAGATCATTTGTTTCGCGCTAAGGTCATTAAGGAAATAGACCGCTCGAAAAGAACTTTATCAAAAATTCTGGTCGAATACGAGATGTTTAAGAAATACAGACGAAAACTGCAATAAGCAAATAACTTGCTCATGGTATAGAAGTAGACTGATGACTTGTCTTGTCATCAACAATAGAGTAGATTAATAATAACAATGACCGCAATGGTGTGGAACACACATATGCATGAACCATAAGTGGTAGTCGTGTCTCACAAAAGGTGTGTCCTTGTGATGCGTATAGAATGTAGTCTACAATAATTATAAAAAAACAGCTGATATCATTTTTGGTAGGTGGAAAAGTCAGATACTATATGCGGGGGTCAGACTAGGAATTTTTGATTGTGCAACATCAGATGTCAAAAGTACTGCTGATATAGCAAATGAAGTTGGTCTAGATGCTAAACTATCTTACAGGCTTTTGAAAGCATTATCTTCTATGGGACTGCTAAAAGAAGAATCTAATCGTGCAGGATTCTCAATAACTCCTCAAGGTGAATTACTTCGTAGGGATCATCCACAAACGCTAAGAGGAGTAACATTGTTAGAAGAAGGACCAGAGCATTATGCCATTTGGAAACATTTGCCGGCAATGATAAAGGAGGGTAAACAAAATGCCATCGTACGTGAATTTGGCTGTAAATTATTTGAATACAGAGATAGAAATCCAGCTTACGCTGAAGTATTTAATCAAGCAATGAGTAGTTATTCTTCTGCTCAAACTAACTGGGTATTAGATGCACTGGATAAGTATGATTTTTCTAATATACACCATATTTGCGATATTGGCGGAGGCACTGGACATTTACTTGTAAAATATCCACATGTTAAAGGAACTGTACTAGAGTTAGAATCAGTAATTAACAAAGAAGAATCATTACTGGCATCTAAATTAGAAGTAAGTGAGCGCTGCTCTTATGTTAGTGGAGATATGTTTGATAGTAGCAATAGTCAACTTCCTTCTGCAGATGCATATATTATGAAAATGATTCTTCATGATTGGAATGATGAAGAATGTGTAAGGATACTATCCAATGTTTATAGATCTTCTCCTAAGCATGTAAGATTATTTATTGCTGAGCATTTAGTTCCTGGTCCAGATGAATCGCATTTTTCAAAACTCTTTGATATACATATGATGTGTGCAGCATCAGGAAAGGAAAGGGCCGCCGATGAATATTCGAGTTTGCTACAACAATCAGGTTGGAAGTACGTTCAAACCCTGCATCCCTACCAGCAATCCGGATTAATTGAGGTAATTGAAGGTAGTAAATCATAACCATCATTGCTAATGCAAGAGTTACAACAAGAATTTGAATTTAAATTAAGTCAAGAAGAAGAAGTTATGAAAAGATACAGCTGTATCGTTAGCTAAACGATGTTGTTCAATGAAGCTTGATCTGCTTACTAATACAACCGTAGTAGACGATGCCATAAGGTTTGTATATTATATATTATTAAAGACCAAACTAATTCTATTGCTGTTTAGAGCATAAATTAGTTATTTGGAACTATTGATTGAATCCTCCTACGTACAGGGCTCAAGCAGATATGAATCTGTTGAATCTAACAAAATAAATCCCATATCTGTTAGGGAGTCAAATAGGCGCTCTGGCCAGAGACTCATTGAACTTTTGTGGTCTTTTGTCGACTTAATCATTCAAGTCTATCACACTCATCGTAACCATATACTAGTTTAGTAACGGTAGGAGTTTAATTCACGTATGGCTTGTGGTATTCCCTTCTTTAGATCATCAAGGCTCATTACTGGATGCAACTCTACATGAGCACCCATTCCATTAAACAGCGGTTCAGTCAAGACTGGTATCTGGTCTGCACTATGCATATCAACAATAAATGCAGCCACCCTATTCCCATCCGCTTCAAAGAAATATGTTGCTTCAGCCTTTACTTTATTCATGTATTCTTCAAGTTTCTTCAGAAAGTTTGGGTCCTGTACCATTTTGTTTCCATCTTCTGTAGGAATCTTTGCATGTATTAAGAATCTCATCTGTCATAAGTAAAATGTTCGTTATATTTATGGATCTTGCCACTCGTTGATTAGCCTGGAATTGTCTGCGTGATAAGTCGGCCTTCTCAGGATACAGGTGTTCGATTAATGTATTTTCTATGACATACGATATCCAAGATAGTAATGCCAACTTCAAAGAACACAAAGCCATGCTAGGAGATTGCAAGATAATACTGGAACAAGATCCTAGAAAGATTGCAATTAACCCAGATAGATTTGATAAATTAATTACTGCACTTAGAACAGCTGTAGATAATGATGGTACGCTAGACAAAGAGTCACCGTCCTACAACGATATATTTGACAACTGTCCAAAAGAAAAGTTTCCTGTATCATTGCTTCTGCTGCTTCCTCTTCTTTTGTTTCTTGTTATTGCTGTTATTGTTGTCGTTCGCGCTATTTGATATGAAGCTTTAGGCTGTTAACCTCCCGCTGGAATTCCTCAATTTGAGGATTAAAGGCGGCCATAAATGATTCGTATTTTTCTGACTTTTCCTTTAACTGCTCTATCTCTGACTTGTTGACTTTGAGCAATTCGTTTTCTCACCTCAGACGATTTTCTTCATTTGGTAAGTGCATCAATTACAGAGTTAATACATACGCTGCTCCGACTAAGCAGCGAACTTAAGAGCGAATTACTCAAGATAGGGGCAGCAGAAACACTCAAGGATGGTAAAGACAGGTCTATGCATGACATTGTGGGAATGCTAGTTAAGTTTTATAAAGAGAATAATCTTTCAGCCAAAAAATAACTGATGCTGTAATGATAGCTGTTTCCCGTTAAAAACTCATATCGTTAGAATAAAATAGGTAAGTAAATATTTCCTACGTGTATAATTATAAGTCAATAAATATGTCATTGCCTCTTGTGTCGACTTTGTATGTTGTTAACTTGACGCCAGAAAGATAGTCTAACAATTCGCCTGTTCTAATGTTGTAATGCCAGGAATGCAAAGGACATTCAACTACTTCACCATCGATTTTTCCTGGGGCTAGCGATCCATCTTGATGGCGGCAGAGTGCCTCGATTGCATAAAATTTACCATTAGCATGGAATAGCGCAATTCTTGTACCGTTGATGTTGAGTTCTTTTCCTTTTTTTTCGCCAATTTCTGATTTATGGGCTACTTTGACCCACGTCATTTTGAGAATCAATTTATTATATGATAGTGGGGTAATAAAATGTTGGTATTATTACACTTGAGACGAAGTGACTTGAAAAAGTATTAAAATTGTACTTTCCACGTGTAATCACCTGCTTGATCTAAATATTGAGTATTTGTATTAAGCATATATTCGACCGTTTGTGTCTTATGTGTCTTCTGATTTCTGAATTGTATTGAGGTATTGAATGGTAAACAGCTGCTTTAGATATTGATAAATCTGTTTGACCACAGTACGTTGATGTTTGTTAGTTATTAACAATTTTTCTCAAGAATTGTTTTAATCTCACGGTTTTGTATTAGAATGTTGACAATATTGTCGCGCTCTTCATTTGAGAGGCCACTAGAAGCTCCAAGCGAATCAATTACCTTGAGTTTTGACAAATCCTCCAGCCCTTTTTCAATTGTTATTTGGGATTCATAGACAAGCTTTCCAAAAGAGGTAAGAGAAAGCATTCCACCTTTTTTTTGCACCAAATTGGATTTTGTTAATGCGCTTATCCTTGAGTAATATTGCTTTGAAGTTAGCTTCAAGTCTGCTCTGAGCACGTCAGGCTCCCTTCTTTCAATTGCTATGGTCCTTAACAGAGATAAAGCATGGTCATTAGAAAGAGCCTTAAAAATAGATGCAATATCATGAACCTTGTCAATGCCCATATATTGACTTGGCATGAATCTATTAATTAACCTTATTTAATATGTAAAGCCTTTAAAAAGGTTCTAAGTGTCCAAAAGAACGATATTTTCCAAAATTTACCGATATAATGAAAATTATACATAAATTGTTTAATTCTAGTATATGTGCAATATCTAGGATAATATAACTATGCCAAGAACCGTGTGCTTAAGATGAAGAACAGATGCTATTGCCATTACATAAGCATAAATTAGCACTTCATTCTTAGGATTATCCCATCTCTAGCCATGTTAAATCAAACACGACATTGAACCTGAAGTAATAGTATTAGTCTTATGTTCGATGTATTCCATATTCTTTTTATGGCATTCTATTTGGGGAAGTATTGACATATTTCTAAATAAATGGTAGTATTCTAACTATATTAAAAGATTCTGAAATAATGTCTCAGAAAAGACATTCGACGTATAGCTAAGAAATTAACTGAAAGGTAGATAACGTTTGTCGTTAGATCTCAATTACGTATGTTTTTTAGTAGTTGGTAACTTGGATACAAAAAACAATAAATTTTTTATGCCATCTTTAGTTTTAGTTTTATTATGGAGGCATATTTTCAGAAGCCTTGTTCCATATTGTTTGGTAAAATCTTTTCATTGCCATTGCAAACTCTTCATCCTTTATCCAGACCCCTGCAAAAAACTCCTTTAAATTGTTAGAATTGACCAGTTCTACACCAACTTCACTACCATCTAGTATTATCATACTAAATGGAAGATCCGAAATCCGTCTATGTATGTTTGTGTTAGGATAATATGGATTTGCTACAATATTTCTGCGCTCCTGTTGATGCTGGCTGTCATAGTTATTGTGAATCTTATTTTTCTTACTCGCATTATATTTTACTTTCCGTTTTGAATCATGAGTGTTAGTTGCATTGATGTCGTTGTTGTCATCGTTATTATTATCATTGACTGCAGTAAATTCTCTCTGAGATTCAAAATACTGCCTGACTAATTCTGTATCTGCTACTACTTTTACATTAACACCCATTTTTGACTTTTGCAGTATCCTATTAATGATGATCTCGGGAGACGTTCTTGTCGCAATCAGAATTTCATTTTTGCAAACCTCTATACGTTCTCTTAATAACTGGACTATATTATCATAGGATAAAACAATGCGAGCTTTTGGGATAGCGTTTGTATTGGCAATACTACTATTATCATCAATATTTTCATGATTGGAAATTGAAAAAGAAGAAGGATCAGAAGCAATAGCACTAGAAGTAGAAGCAGATACTACAGAATGACTGCCGCCTCCACTATCAACAATGTTGTTTATAATTTGCTCATTGAACATTGCTATAACTCCTGAAAACTTTTGGGCACGTTTTATAGCATCTATCATCTGCATTTTATCTGAATATTTTGTGTATTTACCCATCTCCAAAACATTTGTTTGATAAATTATGGATCCATATGTTGTGTGTACATAAGAGAATTCTTCTTCTTCTTGTTCATTTTTGGTCTTCTCTATCAGTCCCTCATCCTTTAGCTGTTCTATTGCTTTTCGGCACTTTGCATTTGAAATTCCCAATCTCTCTAAAAGAGGCTTGGTTATTTTTAGACCATCTTTTGCTGCAGAAAATACCTTTAGATTATCAATACGACTAAGCACTGTAAAAATGCTATGGGAATTAATAATAACGTCTTGATGCGCTTCGATATCCATTAAACTTGTTCCCTTTGGCTAAAGTAAATATATGCTTTGCATCTATAACTCATAAGCGGTACATACTACTATAACTTTTATATATTGTTGACGAAGGTTAGTAGGAGATGGTTATAATGCCAATGCCCACTGAGATGTATGAATGTGGATAAAACGCCTGAAAATGTGGATGGATACGGCAGTAGATAGATACTATCTCATCCTTGCAAAGTATTGCAACAATTCTATATCATTGATGGGATGACTTAAATCTAGTGCATACTTGTAGTTACATCTACACATATACGACCACAAAATTTGTGTCATGCCCTAGCACTAGTATGTATCATAATACTTGTTAGCTACCTGGATTCATCTTCATTTCAAAGATAACTTAAAATCTAGTCCGATGACGTGAAGGTTTTAATGCCGGACACTCCTAGCGAGGTAACTATCAGAAGCAGCAGCGGCGGCGGACGACAAAACAACAAGAACGTCCACTATAAAAATAATAAAAATAATAATAATAATGGCAATAGCAACAATGACAACAATAGCAACAACAAGATAAAGTCCAAGAGTACTGTAGTTACAAGTGCCCTTCCTTACGCTAATGGCGAAATACACATCGGTCATATCACATCTACCTATCTGCCGGCAGACATTTTCACACGATTTTGCAGATTAACTGGAAGAAAAATCTATCATGTATGTGCATCTGATGATTTTGGAACTCCTGTGCTGATAAGAGCTGAACAGGAAAACAAAACACCTGCTGAGTATGTTGATTTATGGAATAAACGTGACTATGAGGATTTTAAATTATTTGGAATATCTTTTGACTTTTTCTATAAAACAAGTTCTAAAGAGAATGTCGAATTTGTACAATATGTTTTCAAAAGGCTTTATGAAAATGGTCATATCTATGAACAAGGCGTAGTTCAGTTCTACTGCCAATACGATGACAAATTTTTACCTGATAGATATGTCATAGGTAAGTGTCCTAATTGCGGAGCAGAAAATCAGTACTCTGATCTATGTGAGAAATGTGGCAAAGTTCCTGATCAAATACTCGATCCAAAATGTGCCATTTGCGGTAGGCCTCCGGTTAAAAAGAGCAGTAAACATTATTTCTTTAAACTCTCAAACTTCTCAAAGCAGCTCAAGGAATGGTTGAATGGCAATGCAAATCTTCAATCAGATATAAAAAATTATGTCATAAACTGGATTGACGAAGGTTTGGAGGACTGGGATATAACAAGGGATCTGTCATGGGGAGTCCCAATTCCAATGCCTGATGCAAAAGGTAAGGTATTCTATGGATGGTTTGATAACCATCTGTGCTATATTTCTACATTGAATACTCTTATCCAAGAACAACATGAAAAAGTACAAGACAAAGAAAGACAAAACCAAAAACAACAACAACGACAAAACCAGAATTCTTCTTCAAAATCAGAAACAGAAACAGAAACAGACAAAGCAGCAGAAAGACAGCAGCAAAATTATGATATAGACGTTGGTAAAAAATATTGGAATAACTCTGAAATATACCATTTCATAGGTAAAGACATTGTTTATCATCACTACTTGTTTTTGCCTGCAATGCGAATGGGTATAAATGAAGAATACAAGCTTCCCGATTACATTCCAACTAGAGGTCATCTAATGCTTCAGAACCAAAAGATTTCAAAGAGCAGAAATTGGTATATTGGTTTGAGAGACTTTGCATCGGATTTCAATCCTGATTATCTGAGATTCTATATTGCTTCTATCGCACCATATTCTCAGACAGATGTCAATTTTGATTGGGATGTCTTTTTTGAAAAGATAAACAATGAGCTTATCGCAAATATTGGAAATTTTATTAACCGCGCGCTATATTTTGTACAAAAAACATTCGATAGCAGAGTTCCAAAGACATCCTCAGACTACGATTTGGATGATAGATCTTCTATCTCAGAGATAGAGAATATTGCAGATGAGGTTAGTGGATTAATATACAAAAATGAGTTTGATAGAGCATTGAAAAGGATTTTGAAATTTGCAACTCACTTCAATCAGTATTTTCAAAAAAAGCAACCTTGGAACAACCAGGCAACAGCCAACACCACATTGTTTATAGCTGTGAATGCTGTGAGGTCACTGGCGATTATGCTTGAGCCTTTTATCCCGATGTCATCTGAGAAGGTTTGGTCTCAACTAGGATTTGATAATAATAACAACGATGATAATAATAATGGCGACAATAGCGGTAGTGGCAGTAGCAGTAGCAGTAGCATTCATAAACAACAATGGACCTCCGCATCAGAAATTAAAATCCAACCCGGCCATGTCCTTGGAAAAGTAGAACCTATATTCCGCAAAATTCAAACAAAAGATATCCAGCTACAAAAGACAAAATTGGGAAAACAAGAAGGAAAACAACAGCAACAGCAAGAACAAAAACATCCAGAGCAAAAAAAGCAATAAAAGATGATGACGAATAATAAACAAGCAACCACTATTACACGTGGACTTATGGTAGGGCGTTTTCAGCCATTTCATAATGGACATCTATATCTTGCAAAACAAATCCTCAATGAATGCGATGAATTGATAATCGCCATAGGTAGTGCACAATTCAACTACATTTACAAGGATCCCTTTACTGCAGGTGAGAGAGTACTAATGATACATGCCGCCTTGTCATCAGAGCCTAATCACATTGATCTTAGAAAATGCTATATTATACCTATTGTAAACGATGAAAATAATGCAAGATGGTTTGGACACCTAAAGTCTATGGTGCCTCCTTTTCATGTTTTGTATACAGGCAACGAATTTGTCATAGGGCTAGCATCAAGGGAAGTTCAAATCAGAAAACCATCATTTTTGAAAAAAGAAGAGTACAATGGGACTAATATTCGCAAACAAATCGCTACTATGCAGCAGCAAAATAATCAGCAACTACAGCAGCAGAATTGGAAAGATTTAGTTCCAAATGCAGTTTACACTATAATTGAAGAAATAGATGGCATCAAAAGAATTGAAATGCTTCTAGGATCAGATAGCTATCCACAACAATGGTGATGATGACGATACGACTGACTGTAATAGTGATAGCGGCAATAATATGGTATTAGCAATATGGAAGTAGGAGACGAGTTTGACAAAAGGTCTTAGAGCCTGTCCTATTTGCCCTGAGTGTGGCTCAAAGAAATTTAAAGTCATAGACGATAATGGCGGCAGTAGTAGTTATAATGATAAGATCAACAATACTAACACAGCAGCACATACAGTAATTGTGGAATGTCTAGTTTGCACAAAGAAAATCGCTATTTAGGGCGTTTTTGAATTGATTATACAGAAGCTCAGTTAACATAATGGTATTCTCTCTGTACGATTTTCGCTAATGAGTTTGGATAGTTGATCAACGATATATGAGTCTGTTTCGGACTTGGTCTATTATGAAGATTATACTCACTAACTTGATATGCTCACTTTTAATGAGCAATTCTTATAGATTTGCAATACCTATGATCTTTTACCAGAACACATATACGCGCATTCAGCAAGAACGCAGCAGACATCCATAGCAATCAAGCAAGGACAACTAATCAATCAATCTGTGTAGAGAGTAGCAAAATCCCCCAACCAATCTTCTCCTCCTCACATGCCACTCCCAGCGATTGATAATCCTTGCTTGATGATATATTTTTCTTGTTATCGAGTTGTAAAAAGTTAAGATTAATATTTCTCAGGTTAACACCCTTCCTAGCTGAGAAAATTAAGACAGAAAAGGTGCAAGTGTTATAAATAAAAGCAAGTTGTTATTTTTTTTGATTCTGCCTCTAGTGGTAGGCATTGTAAGCATAGCCCTTACTATGGTTTATAATTATAAGTTGTTTAATCTTAACAATGCATCTTCTTCATTACGACCATCTTCTTCATTCACATCCTCATCATCAGGTCAACAGCAAGAGCAAGACATAGTAAAACCATCACTTATAGGATTAAGAGAAAAAAATAGTTTGAAGGTGGAAAATTTTGTTGCTCATGGTTTGTTATTTCCAACGAGCATGGCTTTTGTAGATGACAGCAACATTCTGGTTTTAGAAAAGGCTGGTCAAGTTCATCTCATTACAAATGGAGTACTACAAAAACAGCCGGTATTGACGGTACCTGTAGATAATACAAGTGAGCGTGGCTTATTAGGAATTGCAGTATTAAAAGCAAGTAATAGTAGTGGTCTTACTGACAAAAAAAATGCCGGCGTAGCAAAAACAACAAGAACAACAACAACAATAGCAAGCACAACAATTACAGCGACGAAAGTGTTCCTATATTTTACTGAAGCTAATGGGAAGGAATCATTAAGAAATAGAATTTACAAATACGATTGGGATAGCAAGAATCATCTGCTTTCAAGTCCCAAGCTGATATTGGATGTTTCAGCACTTCCAGGACCAAATCACAATGGGGGAAAAATGGCAATAGGTCCTGATCATTACCTTTATGCAGTAATAGGAAATGTTAATGCTGGTGACAGCATACTTCAGAATTATAAGCGTGGAAGAGGCCCGCATGATACCTCTGTCATATTTAGAATAGATCCAAATAATGATGGATTACCAGCTCCTAAAAATCCTATTTCAAGTTCAGATAATAATTCTACTACCAAAAATATAGTTGGCCGATATTATGCATATGGTATTAGAAATAGTTTTGGAATAACGTTCGATCCGATAACCGGAATGCTATGGGACACAGAAAACGGGGAATTGGCATATGATGAGATTAACTTGGTTCAGCCAGGTTTTAATAGCGGTTGGCAATTGGTAATGGGTCCTATTTCCAGAAGTAATATAACTACAAAAGATCTGGTTAACCTTCCAGGATCTCACTATGCAGACCCTGCTTTTAGCTGGCTAACTACAATTGGGGTCACTGATATAGAATTTTTAAAATCATCAAAACTCGGAAACAGATATGCAAATAATATTTTTGTTGGAGATATCAACAATGGTAATCTATACTATTTTGAACTCAACAAGGACAGAACCGGCCTGAGCTTTGGCTACAATAGTGATTATGACAATAACGAAGCTGCACTATTATCAGACTTTGTAGCAGATGATAAAGCTGAAGTATCTACAATAATTTTTGGAAAAGGTTTTGGGGGTATAACAGATATCAAAACTGGTCCTGATGATGGCTTTTTGTACATATTGTCTTATTTCAGCGGGCGCATCTATAGGATTGTACCTGGTAGTAATAATAATAACAGTAATAGTATTAGTAATGATAACGACAATAATCCTATCCGACAGCAATAATAGAAATCACTACTGTGATAAAGTACCATCGGTTACTTTTAAGAACATATGGAATTTTTTATTAAATTACTATGTGTGTTGTGGACAAAAGTCTATTTTGTTAGGTTAGAAAACATGAATCTATTATTGTTATTTTGACAATCATAAGAAGTGATAGCGCATATATATGCGCCACATATTCAATAATGGCTATGTCATCAGCAGCATCGTCATCATCTTCTTCTGCAGCAACTGTAACAACGACAACAAGGATAGGAGAAGAGCAACAACAACGATCAACAACAGCATCAGGAGTATTAAGCGCAAAGAAATGGCACGATAACGAGGTAAGTTTAGATCCACTAAAAGATCAAACTATAGCTGTGATCGGATATGGAATCCAAGGTCGTGCACAGGCCAACAACATGAAGGATTCTGGAATGAATGTTATTGTAGGACTAAGAAAAAATGGTAAAACATGGAGTATGGCAGAAAATGATGGCCATAAAGTAATGGAGGTATCCAAAGCTGCTGAGAGTGCCAATATAATTCATATTTTAATTCCAGATATGGAGCAAGCAGACACTTATAATAAAGAAATTGCGCCTTACGTAACTGATGGTAAAGCATTATGCTTTTCACATGGCGCAGCCATTCATTGGAAGTGGATTGTACCTCCAAAAAATGTTGATGTTTTAATGGTGGCACCAAAAGGACCAGGACAGAGAGTTCGTGAATTATATGTAGATGGTTTTGGCACACCATCACTAGTGGCTGTATACCAGGATTATACAAACAAGGCTTGGGATAGGGTTTTAGCCATAGCAAAAGGTATTGGCAGCACAAGGCCTGGTGTAATTAAAACTACTTTCAAAGAAGAAGTAGAAACAGACTGGTTTGGAGAACAAGTCGATCTCTGTGGTGGTGCTCATGCACTTGTAATGAGCGCATTTGAAACTCTAGTTGAAGCAGGATATCAACCTGAAGTAGCATACTATGAGTGTCTCCATGAATTAAAACTAATTACAGATCTCATACACAAATATGGCATCACTGGAATGTACAACCGCGTTAGTGAAACAGCAAGATACGGTGGACTCACAAGAGGACCTCACGTAATTGGTAAAGATTCCAAGAATAAGATGAAAGAAGTTCTCGAAGAAATCCAATCAGGACAATTTGCTGAGGAGTGGGTCAGCATATATAAAAAAGAAGGTAAGAATTCTTTTGGCAGATATATGAATGAGATAGAGAACCATCAAGTCGAAAAAGTTGGCAAAGAGATGCGGAAAATGATGTGGCCTAACGAATCTAATATCTGAGGTCTGCGCAATTAAAATATTATTTTTATTTTTTCTTTTATTTAATCCATTAACTATGTTAATCAATGTTATTTAACTTATTGTTATTATCATTATTACAAGTAGATAGAAGGAATGGATAAACAACTATGTTAACTAAACAACCATCACTACAATAGCCAGTTCCACAAGAGGAGCAAAAGCGCATTGGTATCAATCTATACGAATCAGGTATAGCCGAAGAGTTTATTGCTTTGCAACTAGATCTAGAGATTCCAGTCGTTATTGGTATTCTGAGTCTAATATCTACAAAGGAAATTTTGACTAACAAGAATTAAATAAATAAATAAATAACAAACAAAAAACCTCAAACGGGTGACAATATTCCAGAAGACATATTAGAACTGTTTATATTATGTATTTTGCAACGTAAAATGCATAATGTGATGAGTCCAACCGTAAAGTTACTATTAACAGCCATAATTCTGGTATCCTGTCTAGCAACAATGGCTGTGGTTACAAATCCCGTACTTGCATCTGCAGGAATCAGCTTCAAAAATAAATCAGAATGTATGGAATATGTTATGGGTGATACCAAAGTTGTTAGAAATCACGCTATTCAAAGTGCCAAAGTGAGCAAACAACTAGCAGAAAAATTATGCGCTGAATATTGATTAAATAGAACCTAAACGGTTCTAGTCTTAGATAAACACACGATTTAGTTAGTGAATAATGATAACAAAAAAATTAGCTAACCTTCCTCTGATGGTGGCGTAGGAAGTACTGATGGTGCTTCTGTTCCTGTGTCTGTTCCATTGGATATGCTCGGTTGTACTGTTTTTGGAATACCACATATTCTTGATTCCGTTGTATTAACAGGGTTAAGATTTGACGATGGATTATTAGGATCACATATTGCTGCTCTTTGTTCTGGTGTCAATGATGATGACGATGACGTATTGTCTGCTGCTTGGCCCTGAGCCGTACCAAAATTTGCAACTTCTATGAACATTACTATGGTTGCCGTAAAGACTGCGAGTATGCCTATGATACTAAGACGTGCTTCTGTTCTTAACATGGCTAACTGAAGAGGAAGAAAATAACGGTATATAAAAGCAACTTTTTGGGAGCTAACTGAATGTACAACAAGCAAACAATTGGTCTTCAATCCAAGACAAAGTTAGACACAAATAATTTTATGCTTTATTACTATTTCATTGTTATAATCAATCTCAATCCCTATTTGAGCGCAACTTTTTTACATTTTCGGCAATATGATTAATTATAGTCGGTAAGGGCGTTCCCGGACCAAAGTTTCCAGTAATTCCTCTTTTTTCCAATAGTTCTTTATCTTTTTCTGGAATAATGCCGCCGCCAACAAGTAAGATGTCATTTACTCCATTTTCTTTTAATAATCGAGCAACCTTAGGGAATAATACTAAATGTGCCCCATTTAGTAAACTCATAGCAACGGCATCAACATCTTCATCAATTGCAATTTTTGCAACCTGTTCTGGAGTACAAAACAAACCAGAGTAAATTACTTCCATACCAGCATCTCTTAAAGCTCTACATATTACAAGAGCTCCTCTATCATGACCATCTAGTCCCAACTTGGATACAAGAACTCTAAGTCTTCTTTGTTGTTGTTGCTGTTGTTGCTGTTGTTGTTGTTGTTGTTGATCGAGGTGTTCCTGTATTGGCATTTATCAATCCATGATTGGCAAGTCAGCTTTAAAACCTTTATTCTACCTAAAAAGGTTTGAAACAAAAATATGTATAATTATAGATATAGCTATATATCTAAAACATCTGATACCTTTTATTCTATCACACCTCTATATTATGTAAGTATAATAATAACAATGATCAAGAATTTAATTTAGATTTTTCAATTAGTGCAGCCCTTTCTAGCTGCTGTAATAAATTTAAGGAAAAACATATAGGAATATCCACTTTTGATAATTTTGTATCAAAGTGCTCAGAAAATAATTAATAGCAAATTAAGGTCATCATTGGAGTCTGAATAACAAGTGGCTTCCCTAGTTGGTTCTCTGAAGGCTATTGCTGATGAAAAAACGCTAGCACTATTTAATGCTATTGCTGCTGAAGGCGGAAATACAGATACACTAAGAAAAAAGGCCTCATTTAGCCGCAAGCAATATTATATGAGAATTTCCACCTTAAATAAGGCAGGCTTGATAAGAAGAAGTAATGGGATTTATTCTCTTACTAGTCTTGGTAGAATAGTCTATAGTGCCCAGAATCTGATCAGAGAAGCTATTGACAATTACTGGAAGCTCAAGGCAATAGATTCAATAGAATCCTCAGAGCACAAAAATAATGCATTTTCCATACAAGAGCGTAAACAGATAATGGATAGTCTAATTGAGAAAGATTCTGAAATAAAAGATATACTTCTTAAATCATAACAGCTGCAATATATAAAAATATGTATATGTATATATTAATTTGTATATTTCCTGTTATTTTCTCTCTGATTTTTATTTTATTTCATTTTATTTTCGTGTATTAATACCTCGTTTAGATGACTTCTGTGTTTCGGTTGCTCTTTCTGTTTTTCAGCATCAGAGTTAAGTATAGCTTTGATTTCATCATTGTCTATTATATTATCTATAATTCTAGTACACTCCTGCACAGGCAATTCGCTAATTGCTGAGGTCAGAATTGAGTCAATTGCCTTGAGCTTCCAATAATACTTGGTTGCAGTTTCGATTTTCAGATATGAATTAAACATTATTTTGCCAAGCGAAGTCAGGCTATATCTACCACTAATTCTTCGCACTAGATCAGCATCCATTAATTCCATCATAGTCGAATAATATTGTCTACGGGACAATCTTAATTTTGATATAAGGAGATTACTGCAATCATTTTCTGAAAGTGCGACGGCTTTAAATAGCGATAACGCTTTATCGTGAGAAATTGCAGATATTACGGAGGCAGTAGAGACCATGGAATTTACTCACGAATATGTAAAAAGCACATATCATAAATACCTTCTATGGTATTTTATTATAAATGTTCTTAGTATAGGAAATCATATATAACATTGATATTCTACAAGAATTTGGCATTTCATGCCAAAAAAATGGAACAAAGTTTTTTTCTTAATGCTCTTAGGTAAAATTAATTCCACAAAATATATGTAGAAAGAATAGTGTTTTTACTTTTACTAACGACATTTTTTAGCTATTATTTATTCATACGATTAATTTTTTAAATAGTAGAACAAAAATATCAGAAATTTTTGATATCATTGTAGTAAATTTATGCTGATACATTTTACAGTCCATGAGTTTGATAGTTTAGTCAACAGTTATTGGTCGTTGTTTGTGGTTTTGTTGCCGAGTAACCGCATCAATGATTAATATTGATAAATATATTATGCACATACATCCATAATAATAAATAGCATGTTAGCGGTGGTCAAAGGTCTCCTTGAAGGAGAAAGACGCTCTCTGGCAAGAGCGATTTCCATAGTTGACAACTGTGAACCTGACTCACAAAAGATTATACGAGAAATATTTAACAAGACTGGCAATGTTAAAACTGTGGGATTTACAGGACCCGCAGGTTCGGGTAAAAGCTCTCTAATAGGAAAGCTAGTTCCCAATTTACAAGCATTAGGATACAAAGTCGCGGTTGTTGCAGTAGATCCCACTAGCCCAATCACAGGAGGGGCAATATTAGGAGATCGAGTTAGAATGCAAGAGGCGATGGATGATGGCAAAGTGTTTATGAGAAGTATAGCATCTAGAGGCGCGGCAGGAGGAGTCTCAAAATCCCTCAGGAACGTAATTAGGATACTAGATGCAGCAGGCTATGATCTTGTACTAGTCGAGAGTGTAGGAGCCGGACAGATTGAAGTAGAAATCTCAAATATCGTCAATATAACTGCTGTAGTATTTACTCCTCATACAGGTGATAATATTCAAGCTATCAAAGCAGGCTTGACTGAAATTGGAGATTTGTATGTTGTTAACAAGGAAGATCTAGACGGTGCAGGGGCTCTTTTTAATTCAATTTTGGATTTGATAGGAAATAGTGCAAGGAAACCACTTGTCGTTAAAGCCTCTGCAAAGAGAGGCAAGGGAATTAAGGATTTAGCAATGACTATTGATAACCTACTAAAGGCAAAAAGTAGTAATTATAAACAGAAAGAAAGAAAAATGCTTGAATCTGAACTAAATGATATGGTACTAGATATAGTAGAACAAAGAGTTTCAGCCTTACTTAACAGTCATAACAAATATCTGCTTTTTATTGATAAATTGGCGGAAAAAAAGATGGACCCTTATCAGGCTGCAGAAGAATTAGCCGCAGCAGTATTGAAGACAAGGTGATCAAAAAGAGATATGACACAATCACAACCACAACCAAAACCACCACAATCATCATCATCGACAACAACTGATGCAATAAAAACAGATTCTAATATACCTGTTAAAAGGGCTTACAAAAAAGGCGACCTACTGAAATTCAATAACAATAATAAGCATCAGGATGAGGAACCAGGAAAGTTCCCATATACACGAGGCTTGTATCCAAGCATGTATCGTGAGCGTTTATGGACAATGCGGCAATATAGCGGATTTGGAAGTGCTGAGGAGACTAACAAACGATTCAAGTTTTTACTTGAGCATGGACAAACAGGATTATCTTTAGCCTTTGATTTGCCTACACAGACAGGACGTGACTCAGATGATCCTCAATCTGAAGGTGAAGTTGGAAGGACTGGAGTAGCAATTAGTTCTATAAAGGATATGATGACTTGCTTTGAGAATATTCCATTAAACAAAGTAAGTACCTCTATGACAATTAATTCAACGGCTTCAACATTGCTTTCATTATACATTACTGTAGCGGAATCCCAAGGTGTTTCTCCAGCAGATCTAAGAGGTACAACACAAAATGACATACTAAAAGAATACATTGCTAGGAATACTTACATTTATCCTCCTAAACCATCCATAAGACTCATTGGTGATATGATCCAGTACTGCTCCCAAAAAGTTCTCCAATGGTACCCAATCAGTATTTCAGGATATCATATGCGAGAAGCTGGCTGCAACGCAATACAGGAATTAGCATTTACATTTGCTAACGCAATAGAATATATTCAAACCTGCGTTAATCGAGGACTAAAGGTAGATGACTTTGCTCCTAGACTGTCGTTTTTCTTTTGCTGTACAATGGAGTTTTTCGAAGAGATAGCCAAATTCAGAGCAGCTCGCAGAATATACGCTAAAATAATGAAAGATAGATTTCATGCAAAGAATGCAAAGTCGTGGCACCTACGTTTTCATGTGCAGACCAGCGGCGAATCATTAACAGCTCAGCAAGTTGACAACAATATTGTCCGCGTGACTACAGAGGCTCTAGCTGCTGTACTTGGAGGCTGCCAGTCCTTGCATACTAACTCTAGGGATGAGGCACTCGCGTTACCTACAGAAGATTCTGTAAAAATTGCACTACGTACACAGCAAATAATAGCTACCGAGACTGGTCTTGCAAAAACAGTAGATCCAATGGCCGGTTCATATTATGTAGAATATCTAACGAACAGAATCGAAGAAGAAGTAGAAAAATACCTAAAAAAAATTGATAGGATGGGCGGCGCATTATCTGCTGTTGAGAAAGGATTTTTCCAAGATGAAATTAGAAGAAATGCGTATCAATTGAAAAAGGAGATAGATGAGAACAAACGCATCATTGTAGGTGTTAACAAGTTTCAAGATCGAAATGACGTTGAACCAAAGATAAACACAATAGATGTTGAAATAGAAAGAAGACAGATATCCAGACTAAAAGAATTTAAGAATTCTCGTGACAAGACAAAGATCGATCAGGCCCTAAGTGCATTGCAAGACGCTGCTGAAAAGCCTAATGAAAATCTGATGCCACATATCATATATGCTGTAAAGAGCAATGTTACACTAGGGGAAATAAGTAACATCTTTGTACAAGTCTTTGGGAGGTATGAACCAAAGATATCTTTTTGATATTGATACATCTGGAAATATGATATCTTTATTATAGATGGACTCACAGCAGCACTAGCAGTAGCAACAACAATAAAAATAACAAAAAGAATACTCTATTTGTGGCATAAGCGTCTATTCTTCCTGATCCTGCTCCTCACATTTTTTTACACCATAGCAAAACCTTCCTTGATTAATTGCAAGTGACAAATAAGAGAAAATCTAAAAAGCAAATTATTCTCTAGCTTTTGAGTCATATCATCATGCAAGAATCACTTCATGTCTATTACTTTCTACTTCTGGAATAGCTGTCATATGCTAGTCTAATTAAGTACTATTTCAAAGTAAGTACTATTGACTGACTGTGTTAAAATATAGAGCAGTTGACCTAGGTTATCTAATAATAATAATAACAATAACAATAACGATGAGAATTTGTGCTGTAATCTAACAATAGTCTAAGAGGGAGAGAGATCAAAAATGACCGGCGAAAAAAAGAATACAAGAATAGGACGAATATTAGTCGTAGACGATGAACCAGATATTGCTTCACTTCTAAAGATGGCATTAGAACATGATGGATCATTTGATATTGTCAAAACATTTGATGATCCTACGCTAGCACTATCAGATTTTAAAGCAGGTTTGTATGACCTCGTGATTCTTGATCTCACAATGCCAAATATAGATGGCTTTGATCTATTTCAAGAGATGAGGAAGATAGACAATAAAGTTAAATTTTGTTTTTTAAGTGGTAGAGAAACATGTTGCGATGAATCTTCAAATGGATATCATTCTATGAGTAATGACATGTTTATTAGAAAACCTATTACAATTACGAATCTTTTAAAAGAAGTGCATAAAAGGCTAAGATAACATGTATAAAAATATCTTAGTAATATAAATGCTACAAGTTATATAATATTTACCATTTATGTCATTGCTATCCTAATATTTTTTAATATATTATCGTATTTCATGTATACTATTGTATACAATACAAATCTAATCTATAACCGCAGATCTTAAAAAGATCCTCAAGATATACATTAGAGTTGGGGGATAGGTAACAAAGATGGCAGGAAAGGAGTGCACACACAACGGCTTGGCACTTAAATATTCGAATATTTTAGATAAGCTAGAATATTTGCCAATATCCTCTAAAGCTGCGAGGATCCTTCATAATGCAACAAGGAAGTCTCTTGAATGTGTGGTCAATTAGCCTCTCAAGCCATGATAGATGGCATGTGTTCTATCAATGGAGACTCTGAAGAGGATTTACTTACAAATTGCGACTTGTTACATAAAATATTAAGGAGTAGACCGGATGTTATTATCTGTAACATTAGAGCAGAGATTCTACCGCATGCAATACTGATAGATCCGACCATCTCGATCAGTGAAATCAGTAATCCACAATTTACTATTGGAGATATTTTTGAAACGTGTTTGTTCTGCTGAAACGCTCCACGATATTAGAACAAGAGTTGGCCTTTAATTGAGTAATAGTCTTCCTAATTTCAGAATTAATATTTATTTATCTTATTTAACTAAATTATTTAATTTTCTAATCAATACGGTAGTAGTAGTAATATTAGTATCTATAGTGATACTAGTATAATCTCCGATCCTATGTTGTGAGACAAGAGATAACTTAACTTCTCTCGCAGTATCAGAATACATATATTTATTATATTCGATATAGCAAGGAAATTGAACCATACGTGAAGAAAATAGACCTAATAATATCTCATGAGCATTTTCTAGAGGTTAGTGAACTTCTTCGTAAGCATAAAATCGACGGTATGACATTCTATAGTGTAAAGGGTAGAGGACGTAGTAGGCAAGAAGAGGTATCAGCTGGTAGAGGAATAGCAAGAACCGTTCCTGAATTCGTAGCTGGAACAAAGATTGAATTAATAGTTGAAGATTCAGTAGTGCAATTAATTATAGGGGATGTACGTACAATCCTATCTAAGGGTTCATTTCCTTTCGGAAAGATATTTGTGTCTGATATTGTAGAAGTACATGATATAAATACACATGAAAGCAGTGACTCAGCTTTATAGGTTATTACTTCTATTGCCTTTGCAATATTCATCAGACATAGTATAGAATAAGAGCAAGAGATATCGGCAGACTTTGCTAACTTGACTACTACGATTTGTATCTAATAATAATTAGATGATATTTCTCTAACATGACATTTTTACCAAATCCTATATCTTCTCATGATGATTGAACATTAACTCTATTGCAAGCTATATCAACAATAGAGCGTCTTTATATTATGTAAGAACGTGATTACTAATGGGTATTAATAATGATAAACAAGAGGAGAAGGGAGAACCTCAACGACTACAAGAAGACGACAGTAAAAATGATAATAAAATTGTCAAACGTGCCAACGATGTAGAAAATGATGATATAGTAGATTATGATGATAATGCCTGCCATTATAATAATGACGAAATTGGAAATACTATAATTTCTGACAAACATCCAAACACTATAGACAGTTTCTGGTTTGTACTTGCACCTGGAACAATCGCCAAACCATTTGACTTTGTTACTGTTGAACAATCCTTTCAGTCATCTTCATCCTCATTAGCAGCAGAGACAACGCCAACAACAAGAACAGGAAGGCCACGCTCATACAGTACTAAAACTATAGGAATGATTCAGGATCTTCAAGCCGTCATACCAATAGATAATCCTCATCATTATCTGTTTCAGTCTTCGAATCAAATAGAACCATTTCCAACGAACAACAACAATAAAAACAGCAATACAAGTGTTACTTGTGACTTAGATCACAACATTGTTCACCAAAACGGAATTACCGTTGCAAGAGTTGCAGTTATGGCCAATTATGACTTTTATACAGATGGAAAATTAAGTAACATACCTACCGGAATGCCTGTAGGATTAGGAAAGTCTGTAAGGTTTTCTAACGCAGAGGAAGTAATGTTTGCATTAGGAATTCCAGAGATGGCTTATCCAATTCCAGCTGGAATAATAGAAATGAGCAATGGTTTACGAGTTCCTATATTTTTAGATATTTCGTATCTAGCCGGTCCTGATACTGTACACGTAAATGCCTCTGGGATTTCAGGAAATGCAAAAACTTCCTACCTACTCTTTCTTCTACAATCTTTGTATCAAAAACTCAGAGAATACGCAGAAGAATATGCAATAATAGTATTCAATACAAAATGTGGTAGCCTGCTGCACATAGACAAAGATGAAGGACAGAGTTTTAAGAAAAATAATGACAAAGAATCATTTGATATTCTTAATTTGGATATAGCACCGTTTGATAACGTAACATATTTTCTTCCGCGAGGAAGAGACGGACGACCCAATTCAACCTATGTACCAAAGAATTCAAAAACCTACTCATATGAGTTAGAAGACGTCTATGATAGATTAGATCTTTTATTTTCAGAAATATATGATCCTCATTATTATAACCTATCTTCAATTGTAAATTATATTTATGAATTTTGGCCAATTGGAACAACTAATACAACTGCCACTACTCCTACCATTAGCAATGGTTCGCCAGTAAGAGAATACATGAAAGAGAAAAAACAAGAAATAGCATCAGACAGACAAATAGTAAAGACTTGGACTGATCTATTCAACTTTAAAGACTACCCTGAGGAAATAATTACGAACAAATCCTCTCTCTTACAGTTCCAAGGATATATTCAGCGATTTAGAAGGTCATCGCTATTTATTGACAGGAAAGTAACTAGTACATATCTTGGAAAGGAAATCAAGCAAATACGTACAGGTGATATTTATGTCGTGGATATAGCTATGCTTTCCTCACTAGAAGAACAGGCGTTTGTAATAGGAGATGCCATGAAAAGCATTGATGAAATATACTCTGCAACTGAGATGTCCAATGAAGCTCTCACTACTGGCAGTGGAGAAAATGAAGACAACAGAAACAACAACAACAACTTCAACAATGCCAACAATAAAGGTAATATTAAAACTAGTAAAAAGCCAAAATTCTTTTTAATTTTCATCGATGAAATTAATAGGTTTTTGCCAAATACTATGACATTTGGAAGGCGAAACACAGTAGCGGAACAAATAATGAAAACTATAATTGCAGGAAGATCCAGACATACAATTTTGTTTTCCGCACAACAATTCAAGAGTGCTGTAGATTATTCCCTGCATGAGAATACAGGATTGCATATCACTGCAAAAGTAGGGCTCTCTGAATTATCATCAATGCCATATAATATAATTGATCAAAGTACGAAAATGAATATTGCCAGATTGAATAAAGGGGAATTAGTTATGGTACATTCAGCATTTAGACATCCCATCAAGATAACATTTCCAAAAGCCTCACTTGAAAGGAAATGAAACTATGATGTACCGTCTTCATATAATGAACTGGGAATCTTATCTCCTTTAGTGGGCGATAAAAAAGCAATATATCAAGTCAAAAACCCCCTCTTTCCCTCATCATTCCTGCTCGTTTATTTTTTGCCCACCTATTTCTTCCTTCTTTCATTCCTTAATTTCTTCTGTCAGATTACAGAGTCTTATATCAAAAGATATATAACAACCAGAATTTACATTATGTGTTGTTGCATCTATCACCGGATTGTTATGGCGATATGCATGAGTGAAAAGAAATGCGAGTAGACCACATTGCAATAGCCGTCAATAATGTTGATGAAGCATTAAAAAATTATCAAAAGATATTGAATATTGACCATCTTGAAATGGAAACAGTTTCAAACGAAAAGGTGAAGGTTGCAATGCTAGAATTACAAGATACACGAATTGAACTTATGGAGCCGACTGCTGATGACAGTCCAATAAAAAAATTTCTCATTGACCGAGGTGAAGGAATTCATCACATCGCAATTACGGCAGATGACATAGAAAAAGATGTTGCAAGAGCATCAGCAAATGGCATGAAAATGCTTGGTCAATTGCGTTCTGGCTCGTATGGTCGCAAGATCACTTTTATTCATCCAAAATCTCTGAACGGAGTTTTAACTGAATTTTGTGAAGCACCAAAGAAAACATAGTATCTTGACGGACGGATAAAAGAAGTCATGCGGCATATTAGTAAATGTCATCGCATTATCATCACACATATATCCTGGCGGCGAAATTTTTATCAATGCGTATAGGTAGGTGTATATATATATTTATCTCAAAGGATTGCGACGCTGAGCCCAGTCTATTATTGAGCCATCGTACATACGTACATTCTCAAAACCTGCTTGTTTGAATTGCATGAATTTATGTGATGACCTCGAACCAGAATGGCAATAGCAGATAATTTCCTTATCTGGTGTAATTCCGTTATTCTCAAAGTCTTTTTGCAATTCTTCCTTACTTTTGAAGATTGAACCATTATCCCCTAGACCTTCTTCCCAGTTATGTAGTATAGAGCCGGGAATTCTTGCTTGCATGTGTTCTTGTGGAGTTCTTGTATCGACAATGATTACATTTGGATCTCTTTGTTTTGCTTTGATCATATCCGCATCTGCTCTTATTGTGTTGATTAGATTGGAATTGAATTTGACAGGGTTGGTATTAATAGTGATTGCAGTACCACGGCTAATTGGTAACCCTAACCTTTGCCATGCAGTAAATCCAATATCTAATAGCTTGGTGTTCTGATGCCCATGATACATTAAAGTCCAAACTATTCTTGCAGCTGAAGGATCCATGTTTTCCCCGTAAACTACAACCGTCTTAGAATCATCTATTCCAAGATCACTGAAAATCTTTTCAGCAGACGACCGATCTAATACCAAGTTAGCCCCGTTACCTGCCACTGAGATGACGTTTTCAACTGCAAGAGGTATTGCATTTTTGATGTGTGCTAATCTATATGGTATGTTCCCTCTGCTATCTATAATTACTGTTTGAGGGGAATCGAGGTGGGATGCTAGCCATTTGCTATCTATAGTTATCATATTGCTGGATATTGCTCCTTTTATTGAGGAGGGTCTTTTGCATATATATTTCTTGGAACTAACAAACACATTCTAGCCAAAATGACTTTGATATGCCTGCTATAGCAAATGCATAAATGCAGTTTATTGCAATTCTAATTATTTGCTTTTCATGCGTAAATGCTGCGTGAATATTCGAAGCTGATGCTTTATTTACCCGTAAAATTGGTATTAATGAAGAAATATGCTTGTAGTCTGTTTTAGATATATATCAATGTTTTACGAGTTGACTTATCTATTCAACCGCTAGCCCCAAAATCTTTGTGATATGTTAGTCAAATTCTTTATTACTACTCTTCGTAGATTGGCTTTCCGTCAGAACTGTATTTCTTTACCTTTCTGTCTGCATTATTGTAGTTTTTCTTATCAAATGAGGAAGAAGATGGCGGTACAGTGGGAGTAGTTGTAAGTCCACCTGATCTCATCCTAATACCTTTTGATACAAAAAGCAGTGCTGCTAGCCCTATCATAGTACCTGCTGTCGTCACAAACATGAATAATTGATCAGCCATTTATCAACATCTTAATATTACTATGAAATAATTAAACATGTCGTTGCAAAAATGCATATGGTTTATGGATTTCATCGACAGATTAATATCTTTTCCAAAATCTATTATAACACTCAATCATTAGGACCAAAAAATTATTCTTCATATATATGTAGCAATCGGTTAATCTGCATTTATAATTCGTTTTAAATTAAGAAAAAGAATACGAGAGACAACAAGAGAAAATCTGCATGAAAAGACTAGGCCATTCCCTGCTACTTTTAAATGTGTACGTGGGTAAAAGTGCATGTATTTATATACTTAGGTATATTTATATATGCATACGCTAGTATATAGATAAAGCTACCAATTTTGTGAAATCCGTAGTTGAAAGTTTACCACCTATGTCCTTTGTTTTTTTGTTTTGCTTTAATAAGCTAATTATTACCTCCTCTATACGCTGTCCTATATTGAATGCATTTGGATCATTATACTTATCTGCTAACCATTCAAGCATCATTTTAGTAGATAATAGAATTGAAGATGGATTTGCAACATTCTTTCCAGCTATGTCAAAAGCAGCTCCATGAACTGGTTCAAACAATGCAAAGTTATTTCCAATGTTAGCCGCTGGGCCTATTCCTAAACCCCCTACTACTTGCGCTGCCTCGTCAGATAATATGTCGCCGAAGAGGTTCGTTGTTAAAATAACATCAAAATCTTCAGGATTACGTATTAGATTCATAGCACATGCGTCTACATACATTTCAGTACATTCCACATCACGATATTTATGAGCAACTGATCTACATGTATTTACAAACAGGCCATCTCCTTTACGCAAAACATTTGCTTTATGAACAATTACAACTTTCTTTTTTTCGTTCCGTAATCTGGCTGTTTTGAACGCATATTCCGCAATTCTTCTTGATGCTGTCTCTGTTGTCATACGTAATGCAATAACTGTGTTTTCATCTATATTGAATTCCCAACCTAGGTACACATCTTCAGTATTTTCTCTTATCGTTACCAAATCTACAGTTTCAGCTAGATTTTTGATATTAGGATATGACTTTGCAGGTCTAATGTTTGCATATAGATCGAATATGCGCCTTAGAACAATAACTACGTCGGCAGCAGTTTCCCCAACAGGACCCTTCAAGCAAACATCAGATTTTTTTATTGTGTCCAAACTAAAATCTGGAAGGGCTTTTCCAAATTTATTGAGCGCATTATCACCTGCATCAACATCTTTTATCCTGAATTTGATTTTAGAATTGTTATCATTTATTGACTCGAGCACCATTTTAGCTGATGCCGTTAGTTCAGAACCGATACCATCGCCAATAATCAATGCAATGTTATAGCGAGTCAACAAAAAATTTTATACTTGGAATAGCCTATAAAACCTTTTAGTTTGCAGTTTTAGTTTAGTTCTCAGAATATACCACCTTTCTTAGCATTACTTTGTTGATAGCATCTACCATCGCCTGAACGGATGCAACTACTACATCCTCACCTGCCTTCCTTGCTGAGACAATGTTACCAGTTTTATCCTCTACCTTCACTGAAACTTCTGCCAAAGCATCAGAGCCTCCTGTAATAGAATCTAGTCTGTATTCACGAATCTTGATACTGGCCATTTCTACTGCAATCTTTTGTATAGCTTTCAATGCTGCGTCAACTGGTCCCACTCCAATTTCGGAGGCAATGAAATCTTTCCCATCAGTATTTAATCTAACAACAGCAGTTGGTATAGTATTCATTCCAGTTATAATGTGAAAATCATACAGTTTGAATTTTTCTTCGAATTTGTTATTGTGCATTACGTCACTAGTTATCGATAACAGTTCTGCAGTCGTTATCGACTTTCCTTTGTCGGCAACGCTTTTTTGTTTTTCGACGATCTCTTGTAACTGTTTATCGGAGGGCCTAATTCCGAAATCTTCTAGCATTGCCTTGATACCGTGTGCGCCAGCATGTTTTCCAGCCTGAAGCCATCTTCTTCTGCCTACTATCTCAGGACTAATTGGCTCATACGTGAGAGGATTACTTATAATACCGTGCGTATGGATGCCAGACTCATGTCCAAAGGCATTTTCACCTATGATTGCTTTATTTGGCTGGACTACTATGCCCATTGTATTAGAAATGTACTTCGAAGTTTCATAAAGTAATTCTGTTTTGATGTTGTGCTTCTTACTGTATAAGCACTGAAGCGCCATGACCAATTCTTCAAGAGACGCATTTCCTGCTCTCTCTCCTAAGCCATTTATCGTCACATGAGCGCATGAAGCTCCAGCATCTATTCCAGAAATTGTATTAGCTACTGCTAAACCAAAATCATCATGGCAATGCATACTGATTGGAATTTTATTATTTGTTTCTGCTTTTACATCAGTAACTATCTGAGCAATATATTGAGGGGTGGCATAGCCTACAGTATCCGGAATATCTAATCTGTCTGCACCCGCATCAGCAACTGCTTTGAAGACTAGTCTTAAAAATTCCCTGTCAGATCTTGTTGCATCCTCTGCAGAGAATTCTACTTTCATACCATGTTTCTTGGCATAATCAACTGACCATATTGCTTTTTCAAACACTTGCTCTCTGCTCATTCTCAGCTTGTGTTGCATATGTATGTCTGAGGTTGCAATAAAGGTGTGTACATAATTTACATCACAATTTATAACGGCATCAATATCTGCCTGAACTGCACGCGCTAGGGCACATATTTCAGATTTTAAGCCATACTGCGAGATAGTTTTTATTGCTGTCATTTCGCCATGGGAAACAATTGGAAAACCAGCCTCAATAACGTCAACGCCCAATTCATCAAGTTTAATAGCAATTTGGATTTTTTGCTGCGGCGTAACCGATACACCCGGTGTTTGTTCGCCATCTCTTAACGTAGTATCAAAAATTCTTACTTTGTCGTAGTGATAATCATTTTTCTCTGTCATTATACTTCTGTACCTCTCGGAAGTGCAGAAACACCCGTCCTTGCCAACTGTGTAATCCCGTAATGGTCAACCAGATTTTTAAATGCATCTATTTTATCTGGTGTTCCTGTAAGCTCTACAATGATGGTCTCCTTTCCTATGTCAAGTATGTTCGCTCTAAATATGGATGCAAAGCTGGTTATGTCCATTCGTGAAGTCGGAGTGTCCGCTTTCATTTTTATAAGTGCAAGCTCTCTGTAAACTGTTCTTTCTGTATCAAGCACTTTTACCTCGACCACATCAATTAATTTCCTAAGCTGTTTTACAAGCTGATCTAGGGTTTTCTCGTCACTTTTGGTTGTGATTGTCATCCTAGAGAGATCCGCTTGTTCAGTTGAGCCTACTGTTATACTTTCAATATTGAAGTTTCGAGCCCTAAAAAGATTTGTTACCCTAAATAGGACACCCGGTTTGTCTTCCACTAATGCTGACAATATGTACAGTGGTCCGCTAGTTTTCTCCTCATTGATCTTAGCATTCGATGAAGTGGACATAATTTTCACATCATGCTCCTGTAATCATATCTTTTAGACCAGTACCCGGTGCCACAAAAGGGTAAACATCCTCTTCAGGATCAATTGGAATATCGATAACTGTAGCAATTTCACTTTTGATTCCTGACCTGATTGCCTTTTCTAATTCTTCGGAGGATTGTACTTTGATGCCTTGTGCACCATATGCTTTGGCTATCTTTGAATAATCAGGGCAACTATGTTGGTGTACGCCCATATATCTTCTGTTATAAAATGTTCTCTGCCATTGAGCGACCATCCCAAGCATATAGTTATTCATCAGAAATACAATTACTGGAAGATTGTCAAGAACAGAAACTGCTAGGGAATTCTCTGTCATATTAAATGAACCATCACCTGCAATATCAACTACTGGCACTTGTGGTCTAGCTGCCTTAGCTCCTATGGAAGCTGGAAATCCAAATCCCATCGTTCCTAGTCCTGTCGAACTAAAGAATGTGCCAGGCGAAATTATATCAAAGTGCAATGACGCCCACATCTGACACTGACCGACTTCCGTAGTTACTATGGCACCACTTGGTAAAAGTTCCCTTAATTTTTTTAATGATTTCTTTGCTGTAATATCTCTTGAATAGTCTTTAATTGTTTCTGCATAATAATCAATAAGCTCTTTGCGTCTTTTTAGCCAAGGATCATTTATATCCTTTTTAGCAATATTTCGTGGGATCATCTTAACAAGTGTTCGTAGCGATGATTTTACATCCCCAATAACAGCGACATCTACAGATTTATTCTTGCCAATCTCTGCTGGGTCAACATCCATGTGAATTATGTTCATGCCCTTTCCAAATTCTTCAAACCTTCCTACTGATCTGTCAGAGAACCTCGCGCCCACTGCAACGATACAGTCTGCTTCAAGAATTATCTTATTTGCCTCTGCATGGCCATGCATTCCAATGGGCCCAACTGCAAGAGGGTGGTTCTCAGAGAACGCTCCTTTACCCTTAAAAGTAGTCACAACAGGTATCATCAAAGATTCTGCCAGCGCTTGCAATTCTGAAAAAGCACCTGAAAGGATAACACCACCTCCAGCCATTATGATCGGTCTTTCAGCTTTGAGCAAGAGCTGTACGGCCTTTCCTATTTGAGATAGATCAGCATCTATGATTGGATTGTACCCTCTTACTTTGATTAGTTCTGGGAATTCCATGTCTGCTTTCTCTTGCTGGACATCCTTAGGAATATCGATAAGAACAGGACCAGGTCTCCCACTTTCCGCTATATAAAATGACTTTTTCACTGTCTCCGGAATTTCACTCGCGGCTCTAGGCTGGAATGCATATTTGGTACAGGGATTAGCAACACCAATTATATCTGTCTCCTGGAAGGCATCCTTACCTATCATGGCAAGTGGTACTTGGCCAGTAACAGCGACCATAGGTGAGGAATCAGCATAAGCAGTTGCAATACCTGTGATGATGTTAGTAGCCCCTGGACCAGATGTAGCAAAACAAACTCCTGCCCTTCTCTTTATTCGCGCATATCCATCTGCCATATGTGCTGCAGACTGTTCATGACGTACAAGGATATGGCGTAGGCTATTTGCATCAACTAGCGCATCGTATATGGGAAGGTTTGCCCCACCTGGAAGTCCAAAAACTACGTCGACTCCTTCCTTTTCGAGAGCACGAATCAGAGCCTCCGCACCAGTCATTTCCGCCATGTATGTATATTTCCACCTTTCATATTCAAATGATTTCAACTTATCGGTCTTTTAAAATTTCGCGCGGAATTGATTTTTCTGTCAATAATAGCATCTATTATAGAATCTATCCGTAAGCCGTAGTATACAACTAAAAACAAATAAGTATTTAGGATAAAAATTTATATTATGACCATATTTGGTCATTTCTGAAGTAAATATTTAAGATGTTCGATATTTACAAGCTAGAAATAGGAAAAATAACTTTCTCAAAAAGTGAGATGAAAATAACACCTATTCCAAGAACTTATAGACAAGCTAATGCCATATGTATTGGATAATCAAATTAAGCTTGTATCAGAAATTCAAGTAGGATCGGATACAGACACCCTATATTGTGATGCAATTAGAATAACCCAGGTATTATCCAATTTAATAAAGAATTCAATCGATTCTTGGATAAGAATAATAAGAATAATTGTGATGGCTCAGGAGTATAAGTATCAAGGCAATTGCCACAAAAATATGGGAGTCAAGATAAGAATAATAACAATAATAACAATACGTGCCTCGAATCTGATCACGGTACAAGATAATTGCGTACGAATTTCACAAGACAAAATTGACGACCTTTTCGGAAAGTTTTATCAGCTTGATACCAGTAAACACTAGGAAGCATGGTGGAACAGGACTTGGATTGGTAATATTCAAGGGAATAGTGGAAGTCCATGGAGGAAAGATATGGGTAGATAAAAGTTACAGAGAAGGAGCTTCAATTATGTTTAGTTTGCAAATCAAAAAAGAAACAACTAACAAAAATGCACGTGGCAAGAAATTATAGCTATTCATACAATCATATAAATTTAGTCGACATGCTTTCTAATACATCTTTTATACCAGAACTCTTAATCACCGGTGATGAAAGCTGTCTCTATTAAAGGTAAAGAACTAGTTTCTATTGATGAATTGGCAACTCCAGAATTGGAAGATGGAGATATCCTAGTCAGAATGCGTGCATGTGGTCTATGTGGTTCTGATTTGGAAAAAGTGTATGGTCAATACGGGATGCCATCAGCTAAACTTGGACACGAGCCATCAGGAGAGATCATAAATGTAGGAAATTCTGTCAAAGATTTTAGTCCAGGAGACCGTGTTTTCATTCATCATCATGTTGCATGCTATTCATGCTACTATTGCCTGCATGGAGATTATACAATGTGTAATATGTACCAAAACAGCAACATACAACCATGTGGTTTATCACAGCAAATCGTGGTTCCGAAATGGAATATTAGCCGTGGAGGACTTTTAAGATTACCAAATAATATAAGTTTTGATGAAGCTTCACTTATAGAACCGTTAGCATGTTGCATACGATCTTTAAACAAATGTAATTTTCAGAAAGGTGACGATATAGCAATATTTGGAGCAGGTCCAGCGGGAATGATGCATGTTGCTCTTGCAAACGTATTTGGAGCTGGGAAAATCATTGTGGTTGATATCAATAACTTTAGAATAGATTTTGCAAAAAAATTCTGTTATAATATCTCAACTTTTAAATCTTTACCTAGTAAAGAGGAAGATTTGACCCAGAAAATAAAGAATAGTACTGATAGCAGAGGTGTCGATATATCTATTGTAGCTACGGGGAGTACAAAAGCGCTTGCGCAAGCCTTTGATGCAACAAGAAAAGCAGGAAAAGTCATGCTTTTCGGAGTTCCTTCCAAAAATTCTAACATTTCTTTGAATATGAACAAATTATATTCAAATGAACAGTCCTTCCTTTCATGTTATGCTGCATCGGAGATCGAAACAAATCAAGCGCTTAAATTGATAGCTGAGACGCGACTTGATATAAAGCGTTTAATAACCCACCGGTTCAGTATTGAAAATGCTGACCAAGCAATTAAATGTGCACATGAAGCGAAAGATGCAATGAAAGTGATTGTGACTTCAAATTAAAAATAAAAGCGATTATTGAAAGTATAAATAATAACAAAGGAGCATGAATGGGGGAGGCTATGATTACTAAATGGATTGGGGTATGAAAAACAGAATGTCAAAAATCATCCGGCCAGAAGACAATCGATGTGTTATGCTTGCGGTAGATCACGGGTACTTTTTGGGCCCAACAGAAAGATTAGAGGTGCCCAGTAATACTATAAAGCCACTTTTGTCATATGCTGATTCCTTGATGCTTACAAGAGGAATTTTGCGAACATCTGTAAATCCAAACAATGGTATACCCATAGTTTTACGAGTCTCTGGTGGAAGTAGTATTGTTGGAGAGGATCTCTCAAACGAGACTATCACAACTTCAGTTGAAGAAGCAATTAGGCTTAATGCCTCCTGTCTTGCTATTTCAATTTTTGTGGGTAGCAAATACGAGCATCAAACACTTTCTAATTTAGCTAAACTTGTTAATCAGGGCGAAAGATACGGTATCCCTGTTTTAGCAGTTACAGCAGTTGGTAAGGAAATGGCTAGAGATGCCAGGTACCTTAGTTTGGCATGCAGAATTGCCGCAGAACTCGGTGCACATATTGTTAAGACATATTATTGTGAAAACTTTGAAAAAGTTATCGAAGGATGTCCTATTCCTGTCATTATAGCTGGTGGCAAGAAATTACCACAAGAGGCTGATGCACTTGAGCTAGCGTATACTGCAGTACAACATGGTGCTGCAGGAGTAGATATGGGCAGAAATATTTGGCAATCAGATTATCCTGTTGAAATGATAAAGGCAGTAAGGGCTGTAGTCCATGAGAACTTAAATGTAAACGAAGCCTATAATATTCTATTAAGAGACAAAAATGAGAAAGGAGAATATTCCATATAGAAATATTCTGGTTCACTTCTATTCTTTACTTTTATTTTCTTAATTCTGATAGGTTTATCAGGCATATAACCGCTTTCCATCATAAACTTCAGCACTTCTGCATGTTTTATTCCAAGACTACCTTGTTGTTTGAATAGTCCACGATTTTTTAATAAGAACTCTAAGACAAGCATTTTCTCTTCTGGCAAAGGTACTAGAGGTATTCCAAGCTCACGGTGTAATTTGTATAGTATCCATGCATAATACTTCTTTCCTTGTGGATTATTTTCCTTGTATGAAATATGGTAACCCATCTTAGCTTTCTTTAAAGCATAATATCCCTGCTGTCTTGTAAATCCAGAATTAACTACATCCTTATTATCTTCTGCCATATATTATATTACATTATAATATCTGATATAAAAAAGCTAGTTAGTATTAATAAATAACTAAGTGCATATTAGGCATCATACATTACATCCTCAAACTAATGCTTATTGAATCTTAACTGAAAGCATAGGAAGTAAATTTTCTAAATTCCTATTGTGCGTATCATCTGCCATTCTACTATTGCTGCAATAAATAATATAGTTACCACTATTCCTATCTCAATAATAGTAGGAATAACATATTTTCGCCATGAATTTCTTTTGTTTGTATCTTTAATCAACTGGTAACACAATATTCCACTTCTTGATATTGCGATACCATATGCAATAATTTCTAAAATTCCAAAAGGTGTTAGAAAAACTACTAGTGGAGAAATACTAGATATAGTAGG